>Ga0302279_10001308_pt1 | contig 35499 bp, 25 predicted proteins | sample III_Bog_N3_3_FD_194541 | JGI IMG/M metagenome (GOLD analysis project Ga0302279, IMG submission 194541) | Peat permafrost microbial communities from Stordalen Mire near Abisko, Sweden - III_Bog_N3_3 | ecosystem: Environmental > Terrestrial > Soil > Wetlands > Peat | place: Sweden: Abisko...
TTTGCGACGCCTGCTTACAAAGGTGAAACAGCACTCACAGCAATGTTCCATCGGGGTCCATCGGCGCTTCATTGCGATCGAACATTCGCGTTGTTACGGTTTTCAACCGCTGCGGGCGCCGTGGCGGCATGCTTCCCCTTTCGTCACGGAGAGCGGATCATGGATCGCCTCAGCAGCATCACCCGGGCCGCTCTGGCGCTCGGCGGCATCGTTGCGCTTGCCACCGGCGAGCCGAACCTCGCCCGGGCGCAAGGCGGTGCCGGCTTGCCATTGCCGCCCGGCAGCGAAATCGTGCTGGGGCCGGTGTTCCGGCGTGACGGCACATCGGTGCCTTCGATCGCGACCGGGGTGAACGCCAACACCTATATCTTCAGTACTCCGCCGACCGAGGCGTTCCTCAACCCGGCGCCTGCGGTTGCCATCGTGACCACCGAGCCCTCGCAGTTCGTGCGCTTCTACACCGCCGGCATCACCAGGCCGGTGGGCGGCTTCATCGCGGGTTCGAACGCGGTGCGCGGGCTGACCCCGGCGGGGGTGCGCAACGTGCTGGCGCTGCCGTACCTGCCTGACTCCTACACGATCGTGCAGGTTCCGGCCGGCACCTGCATGCTGGTCGGCACCGCGGCGCCGATCACCGGCCACTTTGCCGCCAAGCCGCCGTCGATCCCGACGCCGGGCCCCTGGGGCAGCGGCGGCGTGATCCAGAACGACCTGATCGGGCTGTCCTCCAGCCCGGGTTGCGCCAACCCGCAATTCCTGCCGGCGGCGGATTACATCAATCAGCAGCCGATCGGCGCCTACGCGCTGTCCTACCGGCCGCGCGCCGGAACCGGCAACAGCTTCGCGGTGGCGCAGGCGCTGGACCTGGCGACCCCGCCGCCGCTGTACACCGATATGGATTCGATCTATAACGCCCTTGATGTGCTGAACTACGGCGATCCGGCACCGTTGCGCTCGGCACTGGTGCAACTCGATGGCGAAGTCTACGCCGATGTCCCGTCGGTGGAGATCGCCATGGGACAGATGTTCCTCGGCGTGTTGCGCGACCAGATGCGGCTGCTGCGAGGCAGCGATGGCGCCCAGCCGGGTGGCGCCGCAGCGACCACGCCGGCGGGTACCGATACGCTGCGCGAATGGTTCAGCGGCTTCGGCGGCGCCGGCTTCTATAACGGCACCGGCAACGGCCACGATGTGAATTTCAACGGCGGCGGCATCTCGGCGGGCGCCGAATACCACTTCAATCCGTCCCTGCTGGCGGGCGTGGCGCTGGCTTATGCGCGCAGCGGGTTCTCCACCAGCGGCATCTCCGGCGACGGCACCCTGAACACCTTCGCACTCGGGCTTTATGCCAGCTACGAGCAGGGCCCCGGTTACGTGGACGGCGTGCTCGGCTACACGCACAGCGCAGGCACGGTGAACCGTTCCATCGTGTTCCCCGGCGTGACCCGCTTCGCGACCGGCAGCCCCAACGGCAACGGCTTCCTGTCGAATGTCGAGGCGGGCTACCATATCCCGCCGATCGAGCATGCAGTCTTCACCCCGCTTGCCGCGCTTCAGGCCATCGTGGTCGGGCAGCCCGCCTTCACCGAGAGCGGCGCGGGCGCGATCGACCTGCAGGTGCAGGGTGACACCACGGCATCGGTCCGCAGCATCCTGGGGGCTGAACTGGGCTACGATATGACGCTCGGGCTGTCCGCGCCGCTGCGTCTGACCGGCCGGGCCGGGTGGGCGTACGAGTTCGCCGCCGCCAACCGTACCGTCACCGCGGGCTTTGTCGGCCTGCCGGGCGCGGCCTTCGCGGTCTCCGGTGCGCCGGCACCGCGCAACGCCGGCATCGTCGGGGTGGCCGCGGCACTGGCGGTTCAGCCGGCCACCCTGTTCGTGCGCTACGATGCGACGCTGGCCAGCGGGTCAACCATCCAGGCGGGGACGGTCGGCGTGCGCGTCTCGTTCTGATCTCGCGCGGTGTCGGAGAACTTTACACCCTGCAGGTTCCAGCCTCCAGCGGCCACCCGATGGCGACTGGTCTAATCCATGTTTTCAAACCCTTGTGGGTGAGGCAGAAAGTTGGCACAAAATTTGCTTATTGTGTTTCCGAATGCAAAGACGCCAACGCGAGATGCGCTATGGACGAAAAGGTCTAACCTGATGATACGCTACATGAAAGTGGCAGCGGCGGCTGTTGCCGTCTTGACCGCGATCGGTACTGCGCAGGCGTCGGTTATCACGTACAGCGCTTCAGGCACGGGCGCGAACGGGCCGGTTAGCGCTTCTGCGACGATTACGACGCTCAGCGGCTCAGTTGTTGTCTCCCTGAGCGACCTGCTGGCGAACCCGACATCGGCTGGGCAGGAAGTTAGCGCAATCGACATTACCTTTTCTAACGCGCCTACCTCGGCTTTGCTCAGCGGCTTCTCGGGGTCGTTGATCAACATCGGTTCAGGTGGAACGGTCACCTCTGCCGGGAGTACAATCACCCATTGGGGCGTGGCCAAGTCCAGTTCGACAATCATACTGGCGACGGCGGGAACAGGATCGGTCGGCGGAAAGCCAATAGAATTGATCATTGGACCCGGGCCCTACACCAACGCGAATCCTTCGATCACAGGCCGCAATCCACAAATACAAGGCACGGGGACATTTACTCTGACGGCTTTGGGGATCACAAGCAGCACGACCGTCACGGGCGTTACGTTCGGGTTCGGCACCACTCCTGACTTCTTCCTCGGGGGGACGTCGGGCGGTGGTGGCGGTGGTGGCGGCGGTGGCGGCGTACCTGAACCCGCCTCGATGGCGCTGCTCGGTGTCGGTCTTCTGGGCCTGGGCTTGGGGCGTCTGCAGCGCGCTCGCTAAGCAGGTTCTGAGCTTCGTTACGGCCGCCTTTCCCCGCGAAAGGCGGCCGCTCTATTTCCAAAGCCACACGTCACCGACGTTCGATCACATGATCGCAACACTTGAGCCTATCACGGGAACGTGATACGGCTCAGCCGTTGCTGTCGGCGCTCGTAAACTCGTTCAAAACGAATTGGTCGCGAGATGCCGCCCAACACACTCGGTTAAGGGCGGAATAGATGCGACAAACATCGCTGAACGACTCTGCAGGCCTCCTGCGGGACAGAGAACCTGTGTCTCGGTGGTCCACAGTGGCCGGCTTGAGTCGTTCCACCAGCCACATGCTGGCGTTCGGTCACAACGGTTACGGCACCAGTGACGTTGATTCGGGTTCCAGAAAAGCAGCGGCGTAACGGGAAGAGCCATCATCCCCCATGCCCGATTTTGCGTCCGCCCCCAGCGACCGGCGTGGGGTGCAGAGCAGGCCACGCGCGCAACATTGAGCGAGTTCATTTTTAGTAGCCAGGGCGGTCACCTTTGGTGCCAGATTGGAATCGTTGCGTTGACCGGCAGTCAGCGTCCATGCTAAGTTCCGTACACTGAACCGCCACGTACCAGGTCAGTGCATCCAAAACGAGGACCGTTCCGGTTTCCGGGCGCCCGTCCTGGCGGCGACGCCCTGCCTATTTGCAGCCCCGACGTAATGACTGAATGCGGCCGAAACGCTGCGTGAAAGGGAGGCGCACATGAAAAATACTTTGAAACTACACGCGTGGGATGACGGAGCTTCCGCAGACCCAACGGCATCCGCCGGCGCGGCGACACAGTTGTCTGGCATAATTGGCGGGACAACAACGCCGATGTCGCTTTATCTGACGGAGCCGGGCGATACGGCGGCCATCAGCCTTACCGATTTAAATCAAGGAACGATCGCCGATTGCTTTGTCATTGCGGCCATCGGAGAATTGGCTTTCTGGCATCCGAACGCGATCCAGACCATGATTGTTTCGAACGCTGACGGCACCGAAACGGTAACGCTCTATCAGATGCAGTCCGTTACGTCGACCACGACAACGACGACCACAAGCCACCACCAGACTGTGACGAAAACAATAACATCGACAACAATGACCGAGAAACCGACCGGTATTAATGTCACCAACAACTTCCCGGCGGGATCGGTCAACACCAACGGCCAGGACATGGTCAACGGCGTGCATGAAATCTGGCCATCGGTTCTGGAGCAGGCGGTAGCAACGCTGGATGGCGGCTATGGCGCCATCTCGAACGGCGGGGATCCAACCCAGGTCATGACGCAACTGACCGGAAAGCCGGCGTCATATTATTCACCCGTCGGGATAACTGCGGCAGAGCTGCAAAACTGGCAGACGGCCGGCGATCTGATCGTCATGGATACTTACGCGACTGGGGCACTACCCGACAGCCTCGTTAACTGGCACTGCTACATGTACCAGGGACTGACGAACGCTGGCGGCACAAATATGGTCCACCTTGGCAACCCATGGGGATATGGCCAGCCGTCGCTGATTCCCCTGTCGCAACTGTCCAGCGGCATCACGGCAATCGCTGTGGGGCAGGCCTAGGAAACAACCAGCACAGGAAAACCTGCAGCCGCTGGTCCAATGGCCGCTCTATTGGGCGCGGCGGCTGCAGCCCATCGCCTTCAAAATAAGCCCGCGCCGCTCGCCGTGCCCACCGGCAAACCAGCGCGGGTGCTTGCCCGTGGGCCGTGGTCAGCAATGGGGTGGTTGTGTCAGCCGCCCAAACCTGCCGAAACCCCCAGCAAAGCAAGCGTCCGCTCGATCACCCGCGTCTCCTCGAACAGCGCCAACGCCCGCTGCCGTCCCGCTTCGCCCAGTGCCGCCCGAAGCGGGGAATCGCCGGCCAACGCGGCCAGTGCCGCGGCCAGCGCCGCCGGGTCGCGCGGCGGCACCAGCAGCCCGGTCACCCCCGGCAGCACCTGCTCGCGGGTGCCGGGCAAGTCGCTCGCCACCACTGGCAGGCCGGTCAGCATCGCCTCGATGACGGACATCGGCAGGCCCTCATAGTAGCTGGGCAGCGCGAAAATATCCGCCGCGGCGAGCAGCGCCGGGATGTCGCTGCGATAGCCGAGCCGGCGCAGCCTGGGACCGAGCGCGGCGGCGTCCAGCAGCGCGGCGATGTCCTCGCCACGATCCGACTCCAGCCGCTCGCCCACCACCCACAGTTCCGCGTCCGGCACGGAACCCATGGCGGCGGCCAGCTCAAGAAAGCCCTTCGGCCGCACGAGACGGGAGACGGCGACCACCACGACCCGATCAGGCGGGGTGCCCAGACCGGCACGGATGCGCGCCCGTGCCGCCGGGTCCGGCCGGAACAAGGCGGCGCTGCGGCCATTGCCCACCGCGACCGCACGCCGGCAAATCCACAGCCGGTGCGCATCCCGCGCCTCGTTGGCCGAGACCGTCAGGAACACGTCGGTCATCGGGCCGGCGATCCATTCCATCAGCAGGCCGGCGCCGCGCCGCGCCCAGCCGCCCGGCTGGTTGAACAGAAAGCCATGGCATGTGTAACCAACCCGAGGCACCCCGGCGGCCCGCGCCGCCACCCGCGCAAGAAAACCGCTGATCGGCATATGCGCATGCACCAGGTCAGGCCGCTCAGCCCGAAAAATGCGCACCAGCGCCAGAAATGCCCGAACGTGAGCCAGCGGCGAGACCCGGCGGGCAAACGGAACGGCAACGATACGAAACCCCTCGGCCCGTATGTCGTCGAGCAGCGCGCCCTCGGCGCACATCCCCACGACCTCGTGCCCTTGCGCGCGCAGCGCCCGCATCAACGGCAACAAAAAATGCCGCAGCGAAAAATCCACATTGGCAATTTCGATGATTTTCAGAGGACGGAAGACGGACGACGGAAGATGGGCACTGACACCCCGGCCGGCGGCCCCGCCCTCCGTCTTGCGTCCTCCGTCTTCCGTTACCCGACCTTGCTGATTGCCCATTTGACTTGCTGGGGGCCGTCCGGGTAGCCGGTCAGAACGACCTGTTCGCTGCGGCGCGGGTCGGTGCCGCCGAGATAGACGCTTTCCTCCAGCGTGAGCTGCGCGCCGTCGGCCCGAAGCCGCCAGCCGCCGCCGGAGCGCAGACGGAGCAGCACCGCCTCCCCGTCCTGCTGCAGGCTTGCGCTGACGTCGGGGTGCAGGTGGAAGCGCAGCGTGTAGGGCTGCGGTGTTGACGCTTCCACGATGTCCTCGCCGCGGATGTCCTCGCCGCTTTCCGCCAAGTACAGCCGGCGGCGGTGGACGGCGCCGAACGGCTTGCTCCAGCCGTCATGGCTGGCCTCCAGCCAATGCGCGCCGTTCGCCTCCTGGCGCTGCACCTCCACGGTGACCGGGCGGCGGCCGAGCCCCTCGGGCGTGATCTCGGAACTGCTGGTATCGGCGATCACGAGGGTGGAGTGTGCCGCGGTGGCGCGCATCGCGTCGCGCCACTCCGGCGGGCCGGCGGGAAAGGCGCCGCAGTTCACGATCATGCGGTCGCGGCCGATCGACAGTTCCATCGACAGCGTGCCGGCATGGGCATTGCGGTCCAGGCCGGCTTGCGGGGGCGCCCCGCAATCCACGATCAGCAGGCTGCGCCCGGCCTGCAGCCGCTGGAAGCCGCCGTCGGGGAGCGACGACGGCCCACGCCCGCCACGGCCGGCCTGGCTGAGTACCAGATCGACTAGCGTCGCGCTCTCCTCCTTGCTGCCGTTGAACAGCGCCACCCCGCCGTCGCCGTGGCGCAGCACCCGCAGCGCCGGCGCCATGCGCTCGATCGCGTTGGCCAGCGCCGCCGGCGGCTGCACCTGGGCCCCCTGCAGCAAGGCGCGGATCTCGGTCATGTCCTGCAACGCGGCGAGCTGCGCTACGGGGCTGCGTTCGGCATGGCAGCCATCGGGCAGCACCTGGCGGGCGATCTCCTGCGGCAGGAATCGCAGCGCGCGGGTAAGGAAAGCGCTGTGCTCGGGCAGCGCGACGGCGGCGGCGATCAGCCCCTTCAGGGCCGTCAGCGCCCTTGCGTCCAGCTCCTCGGCCGGCAGCGCGGCGGACAGGCTGCGGGCGTCGGCGACAAGACGCCCCATCAGCCGCTGCCGGAACACGTCGTCGGCAGTGGCGGCGAAGAAATCGTAGTGGCCGAGCCAGGCGGCGATGCGCGCCCCGGCGACGTCCGGCCGATGCGCCAGCGACTGGCCACCGGCCGAGGTCTCGATCCAGTCCGCAACCAGGGCCCGGGCGCGCAACCGAGCCGCGTCGGTGCCGAGCGCGCGCAGGTCGCGCAGCCAGGCGAACCCGTGCGCCGCGGCGCGCAGCGGTTCGGAGCCGCCGATATCGCCCCAGCCGCCGGGCCTCAACGGCCGCGCCGCGCCACCGACCTCGAGATCGCCCTTGAGCAGAAGCGCGCCGCGGGTGGGGTCGCCGGGCCAGGGATCGCGCACCGGCAGGGCGGGCGCGTCCGGCACCCGCCCCATGCGCAGGCTGGGAAGCCGCGCGAACGCGCGGCGAGCGTCGCGCAGCCAGCTTCTGGTCCCGCTCATTCGGTGCGCTCCCATGACACTGCTGCCGCGGAGCGGCCCGAGACGAAGGCCAAGGCGGCTCCGGCACGCGACGCAGGGGAGGATTGGCTGGCGAATCCGGGGGGCACGATGTTCACCCGGACGATTTCGGTCAAAATGAGCGCCCGCGCAACGCCTGTGACCACCGGTAACGCCGTTTGTTGGGTGTCCCCCCTCCGCGAGGGCGGGCAGGCATCGCTGCTATCGCTCTACCGCCCAACCGATCAAGGCGCCCGCGACGACCAGCAGAAGCGCCGCCATAAGCGCCAGGAACAGCGCCGATTGGTCAAGCCATGCGATTACCGGGACCGAGACAGCGAGATACGCGCCGACCACGCAGACCTGCCACACCCGCGTCTGCAGGCCAGAGAGAAACGTGCCCAAAGCCAGGATGGTGAGCAGCGCAAGCCCGGTGGCGTTCTCGCTGACCACGGCGCCCACAACGGGCAACAGGCTCAGATACATCGCCACCAGAACGGCTCCCCAATGGAGCGCCTGGGTGCATATGAGACGCAAACGTTCCTCTCGGGTGGCGAAACGCCGCCATCCCTCCGCGATGCAGATCACTGCGAATACCGGGGACAGGAACGCCCAGTACGCCACCGCCGGAGTGTCGGCGAACGTGGCCCAGGAGATACCGCCGAAGGCAAGCAGCAGCATCGCGATGTAGGGCCAATCGTTCACCACCCAGGACACGACAGCGGATCGCTGCGAGCCTTTTTCGAGGAAATCAGGATCGTAAGGATGGGATGATCGACGTACATTGCTCATGGCGGGCCATCTGTTGAGGGCGATTGCGGCCGAGGGTGAAGCCTGACAACATGAGTGGTAGCCGTTCCGTTGACGCGCTGTCAACATTCGCTGCCGAGTTTCATCAATGAATGGCCGCGGCACGCCTAACTTGACCCGCCCCTTGCCCGCGTCCGGTCCCCTCGATGGCGCGGGCGGAGGTCCGCGACCTCCCGAGGTCCGCGACCTCCCTGAGCCGGCCCTTCACGCCCCGGGCACGGGCGACGGCAAGGCCAGGTCCATCGCGCCAGGCGGCGTGTCCAGTTCGCCCTCCCATTTGGCGACGACCGCGGTCGCGATGCTGTTGCCCAGAACGTTCGTCACAGTGCGTCCCATATCGAGGAACTGATCGACCCCCATGATCAGCAGCACGCCAGCTTCCGGCAGGTTGAACATCGGGATGGTTGCCGCAATCACCACCAGCGACGCGCGCGGCACCCCTGCGATTCCCTTGCTGGTCACCATCATCACAAGGAGCAGAATCAACTGATGGCCGAACGACAGGTGGATACCGTAGGCCTGCGCGATGAACAGCGTCGCGAAGGCCTGGTACATCATCGAGCCGTCAAGGTTGAAGGAATAGCCGAGCGGCAGCACGAACCCGGTCACGCGGTCGCGCACCCCGAATGTCTCGAGCTGCTCCATCGTTTTCGGATAGGCCGCCTCGCTGCTCGCCGTCGAAAACGCCACCAGCATCGGCTCGCGGATCAGCCGCAGCAGCGTGCCCATCGACTTCCCGAGCACCAGCCTGCCGGCCGCGAACAGCGCGCACCATAGCAGCACCAGGCCGAAATAGAACGAGCCAATAAACTTGCCGTAGGTGAGCAGCACGCCAAGACCCTGCACCGTGATCACCGAGGCAATCGCCGCGAACACGCCAAACGGCGCGAAGCGCATCACGTAATCGGTGATTCGCAGCATGACATGCACAAGTTCCTCCAGCGACTTCACCAGCGTCTGCGCGGTCTCGTCCTTGAACGACGCGAGCGCGAAGCCGAAGAAGACCGAGAACACCACGATTTGGAGGATCTCGTTCTGCGCCATCGCCTGGATCGCGCTGGTCGGAAAAGCGTGCGTGATGAAGTCCTTCAGGTTCAGCCCCCCGGTTGGGAGATGCGTCACGGCACCCTCGGCGGGACGCGTCAGGTCGAGATGGGCTCCGGGGGCCAGGATGTTCGCCAGCACCATGCCGAGCAGCAGCGAAAACAGGGAGGCGGTGATGAACCAGGCCAGCGCCTTCGCCGCGATACGCCCGGCCGCGCCGGTGTCGCCCAGGCTCGCGATCCCCGATACCAGTGTCGCGAACACCAGCGGCGCGATGATCATCCTGATCAGCCGCAGGAAGACGTCGGTGATGATCGAGAGGTAGCCAGCGATAAGCTGGGCGGTCGCGGCGTCCGGCGCCAATTGGTGGCAGAGAAAGCCGACCACGATGCCCAGCACCAGGGCAGCCATGATCCAGTTGGTCAGCCGGTTCGACTTTTTCGCCGGGCCGGTAGGTTTCATGTACGCGTCCCCTTATGCGCGATCCGTGGCTGTTGACACGCAGTAATGGATTACGGCCGGGTCAGCCCCCCGCACGCCGCAAAATCGGATCGCGTTGCCCGTTCGATAGCAGACCGCGCTCCCGCACTCTTGCGCACGTCACTATCCTGCTTCGACCGCCCGCGCATCCAGGCCATTGGCGCTGATTGCCGTCAGGCGAGAGAATGCAAATTCTTGCGACCCGACCCGACCGGATCGCAACGGAGAGGCAACGCCATCGCGGTTCACCGCAATGTGAGCGGACCAGGCACTTCGGTTGGGGATCGGTGAAGGCTGGCTCACGTTTGAATGTGCGCCGCAGCCGATCCAATCGGAAAATCAGCAAGGCGCGGCCGAGCAAGGGGCAACACGTCGCGACCGGCAAAGCGCACAGACCTTCCTGATAACCGATACCGCTGAGACCCGATCTTCATCGCGGCCGGCGCCCGCGGGCCAGGTCTCCGTCACGATTATTGTGACGGCGGCATAAACCGCCGGTCCTGTCTTCCATAACGGAGAGGCTCACCATGGCTGGCATCAAGACTGATTTCTACACGGCGGCAGAAGCTGGAACAGCGCGCGCCGCGCCCGTGCTCGACCCGACCGCGCAGAAATTCGCCGATATGTTGGCCGCGTCGGCTGGGCCACCGATCTACAACATGACGCCCGAGGCCGCTCGCGGTGTGCTCGACGGATTGCAATCCGGCCCGATTGCCCAGCTTCCGGCTGACATCGGAACGCTCACGCTTCCCGTCGGGCCGACCGGAAAGACCGAGGTGAATGTCGTGCGTCCCCAGGGCGCAACGGGCAGGTTGCCCGTCGTTGTCTACTTCCACGGAGGCGGTTGGATTCTGGGCAATTTCAAGACGCACGAGCGCCTCATCCGCGCTATCGCCAACGGCGCGCAGGCGGCCGTCGTCTTCGTCGACTATGCCCGCTCCCCGGAGGCGAAATACCCGGTGGCGATCGAGCAAGACTACGCCGTAACGAAGTACGTCGCGGAGCACGGGCAGGATTTCGATGTCGACTCCTCACGCCTGGCGATTGCCGGCGACAGTGTCGGGGGAAATATGGTCGCGGCGGTGAGTCTGCTGGCCAAGGAACGAAAGACGCCAAAGATCGCTTTCCAGGTCATGTTCTACCCAGTCACCGACGCCAATCTGAGCCATGACAGCTACGAGACATTTGCTGACGGCCCGTGGCTGACCCGAGCCGCAATGAAATGGTTCTGGGATGCCTATCTTCCGGGATCGGCGGCGCTCACGGACATTCACGTCTCGCCGCTCAACGCCTCGATCGACGAGCTGCGTGGCCTGCCGCCGGCACTGCTGATCACCGATGAAAATGACGTTCTACGCGACGAAGGCGAGGCTTACGCCCGGAAACTCATGCAGGCCGGCGTGCCCACTGTCGCCACACGCTATAACGGTATGGTACACGACTTCGTCATGCTGAATGCGCTCGCTGACGCCCAGCCAACCAGGTCCGCCGTCCGGCAGGCCACTGAAGCGCTGAGGTCAGCATTGGAAAAGTAGGCCAGCGTCGCAGCGTTTCGTCCACACGGCGGGCGCTTCTCCAGGAACGCAGTGCGGGCCTTCGTCGCTGTTCGGTGCAGGCCGCGATAGCGCGGCGGTGCGGCGCCATATCCCGATCCGCCGGGTCCTTGACCAGAGTGTCGATCGTCAGTCACGCGCCCTGCCCGCGTCTCCCGCGGGTTCAACCGCCGGTGTCATGGACGCCATGGAAGCAGTAGACATCGCGCTGGTGCTGGCGGTCGACGGTTCCGCCAGCGTCACCTTCGAGGAGTTCGGCCTGATCTGCGGCGGCATGGCGGCGGCGCTGCGCGATCCGGTGATCGTCGCCGGGCTGACGCAGGGCCCCGCGAAGGGCAGTCTCGCGGCGCTGCTGCTGTGGTCCGGCGCCGGCGCGCAGGCTGTCATGATGGGCTGGACCTGCCTCGGCGCCGAGGCAGACGTGCTCGCCTTTGCGGACGCGGTGGACAACATGCCCCGAACCGTGCGTCCCGGGCTGACGGCAATCGGAGAAGCGCTGCTCGGCGCGCTGACGCTTTTGGCCCATGCCCCGGCGAGCGCCCGGCGAAGCGTGGTGGATGTGATCGGTGACGGCCGATCGAATGACGGCATCGCCCCCGGTCCGGTCCGCGATCGCATGGCCGCCGCGGGCATCACCATCAATGGCCTGTGCATCCTGCACGAGGAGCCGGACCTGCTGCATTTCTATGCCACAGAGGTGATCGGCGGCCCCGATGCCTTCGCGGTCACCTGCACCGATTATCCGGACTTCGCTGCGGCGATGCGACGCAAGCTGGCACAGGAAGTCGCCTGACGCCGGGGCGGCCGGCACTCCGCTGCGTCCGCACCACCGCCGATTGCCCGCACGATGGGGTGCCTGGCGGCTGCGTACGATCAACACCCATGCCGGCGGCCAACCGGCCTGCCGGCCGATAGGATGGGCCGGCATGGCACCTGACACAGATCATCGCGGCAGCATCGGATCTGCCTCGGACCCCGACCTTGTCGCCGGGCGGACGGCGGATGCCGCGCAGGAGCAGGCCGGGCGCATGCCGCTGCCCACCGATCCGCACACCATCTTCCTGGGCGGCCTGTTTTTCCTCGCGGTGATGGCCGCGCTCTACCTCGCTGCCTCGCTGGTCCTGCCGGTCGTGCTCGCCATCGTGCTGAAGCTGCTGCTGCAGCCGCTGGTGCGGGTCCTGGACAACATCGGCGTGCCGCGCAGCCTGGGTGCGCTGGCGGCGGTGGTGCTGGTCATGCTGGTGCTGGGCGGCTTGGTCAGCGCGCTCAGCGGACCGGCCACGGACTGGGCGCGCAGGCTGCCCGAAGCGCTGCCGAAGCTGGAAAACGAGGTGGCGATCCTGCGCGGCCCGATCGGCATGGCTCGCGCGACGCTGGGGCAACTGCGAAATCTCGGCAGCGGCAGCGGGGAAATGCCTCACGCCACGCTGCTGAGCGCAGTGTTCAGCGGCACGGCAAGCGTCGCCGCCGGCATGATCACCACGCTGGTCGTGCTGTTCTACCTGCTCGTCAACGGCGAGACCTTCCTGCGCCGCGCGGTCGAGATCCTGCCGCGCTTCGCCGAAAAACGGCAGGCGGTCGAGATCTCGATGCATATCGAGCGGAACATCTCCGCCTACCTGATCACCGTCATGCTGATCAACGTCGTGGTCGGGCTGCTGACGGCGGCAGTGATGTGGGCGACCGGCGTGAGCAACCCGCTGCTGTGGGGCGTCATCGCGTTCCTGGTAAATTTCGTGCCGATCCTGGGTCCGGTTGTCGGCATGGCGGTCTTTCTGATGGCGAGCGTCCTGACGTTCGGCGTGACGTGGTGGGCGGTGCTGCCGGTCGGGCTCTATTTCGGCATCCACGTGCTGGAAGGCGAGTTCCTGACGCCCATGGTGTTGGCGAAGCGGTTCACCATCAACCCGGTGGCGGTGATCCTGGCGCTGATGTTCTGGTACTGGATGTGGGGCGTGCCGGGCGCGATCCTGGCCTTCCCGATGCTGGCGATCGCCAAGGCGATCTGCGACAACCTGCTGCCCTTGCGCGCCTTGGGACACCTGCTGGAGGGGTGACGGCCCCGCAATCGCCGGCCTGCTTGGGCGTTCATGACCGCACCTCCTCAGCACACACGATCCGGTCCACAACAGGCGCATGGGTGAGTGCGATTCGCCGGGTCGAAGAACCGGTTGGGACATGGGCCGGACGTGAATCCTCGCTGGACCGTGCGAACGGGCCGGCTGGTGCTCACGCCCGTGGGCGGCGCCGACCTCGCCGACCTGCAGGCGCTGAAGGGCGACCCGCGCGTGTTCGCAGTCATGCTCGGCGGGGTCCGGGGCATGGCTCAGACCACGAGCGAACTTGCGGAGGAGGTCGCCGCCTGGGGTGCCGACGGGTTCGGCATCTGGTCGGCGCGCGAGCGCGAAGGCGGCGGCTTTGTCGGCATCGCCGGCTTGATGCACCGCCCGGATGGCCGGGGTATCTCGTTGCGCTTCGCGCTCTGGCCGGAGGCGCAGGGCCGCGGCCTGGCGCGCGAGGCCGCCGGCGCCGCGCTGCGCTACGGCCACGAACAGGCCGGGCTCCGCCGGATCGTCGCGGTGTCACGGATGAGCAACTTTGGGTCTCGCGAGGTGCTGGGCGGGATCGGCATGGACGAGTGCGGCCGTTTCGAGCGAGACGGCCACATGATGCTGGTCTTCGAGAGCATCTTTCGGCCGCCGCCGTGGTGAAACGACCGCCGGGAGCGTAGCGGGCGTACCGGCGACCGTTGCCGTCCGGCGGATCGACTCATCACCATCGGCCATGGGCGCCTGCCGCACCGCAGCGGCGGATGGCGCTTCGCTGATCCGCCCTACGGCTCCTCGCCTATTCCGGTATTGGAAGGGCGCTGGCGAGTCACAACTCGTCCAGCGTTTGGATTGCACTCGCCATTCTATTGACAATGATTCTGCCGCCGCGAACGATGCTCGTTGCAGCGGACCGCACGAAAAGCGAACGCAGGGAGGATCGGGGAGTGGACTCGCACGAGGTCTGCGACCTGCTGGTCATCGGCGGCGGCATCAACGGCGCCGGCATCGCGCGTGATGCCGCGGGACGCGGCATCAGCGTCACGCTGGTCGAACAGGACGACCTGGCCAGCTACACGTCATCGTCAAGCACCAAGCTCATTCACGGCGGCCTGCGTTACCTTGAATACTACGCGTTCCACCTCGTGCGCGAGGCGCTGATGGAGCGCGAACGTCTGTTGCGCTGTGCGCCGCATATCGTTTGGCCGTTGCGCTTCGTCTTGCCCTACAGCCGGGGCGGCAGGCCTGCCTGGATGCTGCGCCTCGGGCTGTTCATCTACGACCATCTCGGCGGCCGGCAGACGCTGCCGCCCTCGCAGTCGGTCCGCCTGCCGAACGCGTTCGGTTCGGCGCTGCGGCCGGACGTTTCCCGCGTCTTCGTCTATTCGGATTGCTGGGTGCAGGACAGTCGCCTGGTCGTGCTGAACGCCCGCGACGCAGCCGAGCATGGCGCGCGCATCCACACGCGGACGCGCCTGGTTGCGGCCGAACGGCGGAACGGGCTGTGGCACGCCACCGTCGAGCGTCCGCCCTCCGGCGAGCGGCAGGAACTGCGGGCGCGCATCCTGGTGAACGCAGCCGGTCCCTGGGTCAGCGAGGTACTGACCAGCCGTCTGCATGTGAGCACCGGCAAGCAGGTCAGGCTGGTCAAGGGCAGCCACATCGTCACGCGGCGGCTGTATGAGGGCGAACACGCCTATATCCTGCAAAACCCCGACAAACGCATCGTGTTTGCGATCCCTTACGAGGGCGCGTTCACGCTGATCGGCACCACCGATGTCCCGTGGGAGGGGCGCCCGGGGCCGATGCGGATCGATGCGGACGAAACCAATTATTTGTGCGAAAGCGTCAGCCGATGGTTCGCCCATCCGGTCACCCCGGCGGACGTGGTGTGGTCTTATTCGGGGGTGCGCCCGCTCTACGACGATGCGGCCTCCGACGCCGCCGCGGTTACCCGCGAATACGTGCTCGACCTCGACACATCCGGCGGCGCGGAGACCGAGGGAAACGCCGCGCTGCTGTCGGTGTTCGGCGGCAAGATCACCACCTATCGCCGGCTGGCCGAACACGCGCTGGAAAAACTGGCGCCGCATCTGCCGCAGCGAACCGCCCCGTGGACCGCGCGGGCACCGCTGCCCGGCGGCGACATGGCCAATGCCGATTTCGGGCTTTTCCTGGCGGAGCTGCAGCGCGCCCGTCCGTTCCTGCCGGCGCCGCTCGCGTACCGGCTGGCGCGCGCGTACGGCACCCGCGTTGATCGGCTGCTCGGCAACGCCACGCGGCTCGCTGATCTTGGCGAGGATCTCGGCGGCGGTCTCAGCGAAGCCGAGGTCGACTACCTGGTGCGCGAGGAGTGGGCGCAGACGCCGGACGACATCTTGTGGCGCCGCTCCAAGCTCGGCCTGCACGCGCCGGCGGAAACGGCGGCCCGGCTTGCGGCAAGACTCGAACGTGTTCCACTCCAGGCTGCCCTCGGGGACTGACATCAGTTTGCTGCGGCGAACGGGAGAAAATTCGGATGACACGCTATGTCGGCGCCATCGACCAGGGTACCACCAGCACGCGGTTCATCGTGTTCGATCGCCAGGGCGCAATCATCTCGGTGGCGCAGAAGGAGCATCAGCAGATCTACCCCAAGCCGGGCTGGGTCGAGCACAACGCCGCGGAAATCTGGACCAACACCCGAGAGGTCATCGCCGACGCGCTGATCCGCGCCGACCTGCGCCCGACCGACCTGCAGGCTGTCGGCATCACCAACCAGCGCGAGACCACGCTGTTGTGGGACCGCAAGACCGGGCGACCATTGCACAATGCCCTGGTGTGGCAGGACACCCGCGTTGACACGCTGGTCGCGGAGTACAGCAAGGACGGCGGGCAGAACCGGTTCCGCGACCGCACCGGCCTGCCGCTGGCGAGCTACTTCAGCGGACTGAAGCTGCAATGGCTGCTGGACACCGTCGATGGCGCGCGCACCCAGGCCGAGGCTGGCGACGCGCTGTTCGGCAACATGGACACCTGGGTGTTGTGGAACCTCACCGGCGGCCCCGATGGCGGGCTGCACATGACCGACGTGACCAACGCCAGCCGTACCCAACTGATGAACCTGGCAACGCTGGCCTGGGACGACGAGATGCTGGCGACGTTCCGCATCCCGCGCGCCTGCCTGCCCACCATCGCGCCGTCCTCGCAGGTCTATGGCATGGCTCAGTTTGAACTGGCCGGCGTGCCGGTGGCCGGCATCCTTGGCGATCAGCAGGCAGCGCTGGTCGGCCAGGCTTGTTTCGAGCCGGGCGAAGCAAAGAACACCTACGGCACCGGCTGCTTCCTGCTGATGAACACCGGCGAGAAGCTGGTGCAGTCGAAGCATGGGCTGGTCACGACGGTCGGCTACAAGTTCGGCGACGCGAAACCCGCTTACGCGCTGGAGGGCTCGATCGCGATCACGGGAGCGCTGGTGCAATGGCTGCGCGACAATTTGCGCATCATCGGCACCGCGCCGGAGATCGAAGCCGCCGCTGCGTCCGTGCCCGACAATGGCGACGTGTATGTCGTGCCCGCGTTCTCTGGCCTGTACGCGCCGTATTGGAAGGAGAGCGCGCGCGGGGTCATCGCCGGCCTCACCCGCTTCGCCAATCGCGGCCATATCTGCCGCGCCGCGCTGGAGGCCACCGCCTACCAGACGCGCGATGTCATCGAGGCGATGGAGATGGACAGCGGCATCGCGATCCGCGAACTGCGCACCGACGGCGGCATGGTGGGCAACGACGTGCTGATGCAGTTCCAGGCCGATATTCTCGGAACGCACGTGGTGCGGCCCTTGGTCACCGAAACGACGGCGCTGGGCGCCGCCTACGCCGCCGGCCTCGCGACCGGCGTCTGGTCGAGCACCGCGGACCTCGTGTCCAACTGGGGCATCGGCAAGACCTGGACGCCGAACATGCCGGAACAAAAGCGCGAGGCGTACTATGCCTCCTGGCAAAAGGCGGTATCGCGCGCGTTCGACTGGGTGACGTGACCGTGCTCGCCCGCGCATCGCGCTGACCTAGACCCCGCGCATTGCGCTGACCCAGAAAAAGAACCGGCGGAGGACAGGCGTTGCACAATCCCTTCCTGGCTGAATTGCTGGGCACGATGTTTCTGATTCTGCTCGGCGATGGCGTCGTGGCGTGCGTGCTGCTGAACCAGTCGAAGGGCCAGAACGGCGGATGGATCGTGATCACCGCCGGCTGGGCATTCGCAGTGCTAGTGGGTGTGTTCATCGCGGCGGCCCTGGGCTCGCAAGCACACATCAATCCGGCCGTGACCATCGGCTTCGCGATTTCGACCGGTGATTGGAGTCTCACGCCGGTCTATATCCCCGCACAGATGACCGGTGCGTTTCTTGGCGCCGTGCTGGTGTATCTGACCTACTTGCCGCACTGGAGCGGGACCCCTGATCCGGGGCTGAAGCTCGCGGTGTTCTGCACCAATCCGGCGATCCGGAGGCTTCCCGCCAACATACTGACCGAGGTCATTGGCACCTTCACGCTGGTGTTGGCGGTCGCCGCCATCGTCTCGAAGGCGGCGAGCCCGCCAGGCGGCCCGGCGCCCGCGCTGGCACCCTACCTGGTCGGGATGCTGGTCTGGGGCATCGGCCTGTCGCTGGGCGGGCCGACCGGCTACGCGATCAATCCGGCGCGCGACCTTGGCCCGCGGATCGCCCACGCAATCCTGCCGATCCCCGGCAAGGGCCGCTCGGACTGGGGCTATGCGCTGGTGCCGGTGGTCGGTCCGTTGATCGGCGGGGCGATCGGTGGTGTCGTGATCCTGCTGCTCGGAATCACGTAGCGGTTTCTCCCCCGGCGCGGCCGGTGCGGCCGCTTCTGGCCGGGTATCCGGCATCAACGGTCTGGGCTTCATCGGCGTCGGCGAGGGCTCGCAAGAGCATGCCGGCAGTCGCGCAGGGGGCCTGGTAGCCGACTGGGCGCCGAGTGGTGTATCGACCCCTATATCGAACAGGCGATCGGGCAACGCGAGGCGGCGTGGCGGACGGCCAGGCCGCGGCCCTTCCCCGGCGGGCCGGCACGCGAGACCGGCAACGCGTGGCGCTGCTGGCCAATGTCTCCGGCCCGGCGGGGGCGGTGCGGCCTGGGATTCCCGATGCTCTCAATCGCGACGGCACAGCGTCGGTAGCCGTGCTATGCTTGTTCCCTCGATCGATTCGCGCTGCTTGAGCGCTGCACCGTTATCAACGCGCCGTCAATAGCTTGGAGGCCACTTTGCCCATTCCGTCTGAGATGGCGGCGTGCCTGACGCTTTGGCCCGTAGGGCTTCCTTCTGCGCATATCAGAGTCCTGCGACGTCTGCAGTCCCTCCGCTGCTCCTGATCCATCGCATACCGGCGCTCGTTCAACTGGAAGGCGTCTGATCCGACATGCCGACCCCGTTCTCGTCCGAAGATCTCGGCCGCGTTTTCGACGGCCGCGTGCTTACCAGGGGGCGGACCCTGGTGCTGTTGGGTGCCGTCGAGGTCAGCCTCGACGGTGGCACGATCAAAGCCGTCGTGGAGGACCAGGGCCGGCTTCAGACCGCCAGCATCACGCCGTCGCTGCTCGGGCGTCGTGTCGTCTTCCTCCAGGAATGCAGTTGCGGGCGCACCGGCTGCGTGCACCTCGCCGCTGCATCGTTCGCCGCGCTCGACCGCTATCCGGCGTTGCGGCGGCCGGAGCAGGCCAGCTTCTTCGACCGGATGGCCGCCGACATCGCCCCGCCGGAGCGTCAGCGCCTGGTGATCGACGTCGCCCCGGCCGAGCCGCCGCACGCCTGCTTCGTCTCCTTCTTGTTGCAGGGCGAGCGCAGCGGCGAGACGGAGCCGACAAGCCCGCGCAACGTCATCCTGGACATGACCCGCAGCGAGGAGGTCCGGTCGCTGGCCCGTCTGATCGGCGGCGGGACCGAGGCGCGGACCGGGGTGAAGGCTGCGCTGGTGCCGCAGGTGCTCGGGCGTCTCGCGCGATCCGGCCTGGCGCGGTGGCAGGCGACGGGCAAGCGCCTGGTCTCGGGCAGCGAGCGCAGCTTCGATGGCAACGGCCCCCCGAACCTGCCGCCGGGCTCGGCGGTGATCCTTAGCCAGACCGGCCCGTGGTATGTCGATGGCGCGACCGGGGCGGTCGGTCCGATCCGGCTGCGCCGGCCGGCGGCCCCCGCAGCGCCGGTCCGGGAAGACACCGACCGGCATCGCCGCCGGACCCCTTCGCACGGCAGGGCGGCGGTCGAACCCGTCATCGTCGAGCGGCCGATCACCCCCGTCTTGCGGTTGGGACGCCTGGAATGCCCGGACGAGTTCGGACGGCTGCAACGGGTGGATGCGCTGACGCTGGCGTTCGATTACGGCGGCGCCGTCGCGGCGATCGATGACGACCGCCAGTTCCTGCGCATCGACGGCCAGTTCGTACGCCGCAACCCGGCGGCCGAGGCCGCCGCGCTGGAAGCCTTGCGCCAGGATGGCTTCGTGCAGATGCGGGTTGCCGACAAGGCCGCCGCCAAGGGACGCCGGGTCTTCGTGTTTCGCGGCCGTGAGTCCGGGGAGAGCTGGCAGCGCTTTGTCGCCGAGCGGGTGCCGGAACTGGAATCCCTGGGCTGGCGCAGCATGATCGACCGCGAGTTCGGCCCCCGGCACGTCGAGCAGGTCGGCGACTGCGACGTTCGCATCGCCGATGCCGCTTCGGGCGGGTTCTCGCTGGAATTCGGCATCGAGATCGACGGTGTGCGCCAGGCCTTGCTGCCGATCCTGAATCATCTGCTGGCACGCGGCGGCATCGACGCGGCGCGGATCGTCGATGATCAGGTGATCACCAGCCTGGAGGATGGGCGCATCGTGAAGCTGCCCGCGGACCGCATCCGCCGGCTGCTGGCGATCATGGGTGATCTGATCGAGGCGGCCCAAAGAACGGCGGACGGGGCGCTGGTCCTGCCCGACGCCGAGGCGCCGACCGTCCTTGATCTGGAGGATCTCCTGTCAACACGGTGGGAAAACGCCGCCGCGATCAAGACCTATGTCGATCGTTTCCGGGGCCAGCCGGAGATTCCGCCGGTGGCGCTGCCCGCGTCGTTCGCGACGGTGCTCAGGCCATACCAGCAGCACGGCGTCGAATGGCTGCAGCATCTGCGGGTGCACGGACTGTCCGGCTTTCTCGCCGATGACATGGGGCTGGGCAAGACCGCCCAGACCATCGCGCATATCGTCGTCGAACAGGATTCAGGCCGGCTGCAGCAGCCGGCGCTGATCGTCGTGCCGACCAGCCTGGTACCGAACTGGACCGCCGAACTCACGAAGTTCGCGCCGCATTTGCGGGTTGCGATCCTGCATGGCCTCGATCGCCACGAGCGCCGCGGCCAACTCGCCGGCGTTCATGTCGTCATCACCACGTACATGGTGCTCGCGCGCGATATCGACGCGATGAAGGACCAGCACTGGCACATGGTCGTGCTCGACGAAGCGCAGGCCATCAAGAGTCCGGACGCCAAGGCGACCCGCGCGGTGTGCCAGCTCAAGGCAGGACAACGGCTGTGCCTCTCGGGCACGCCGATCGAGAACAATCTGGACGAGCTGTGGTCGCAGTTCGCCTTCCTGATGCCCGGGCTGCTCGGGGCGCGCCGGGATTTTTCCAAGCGCTTCCGTACGCCGATCGAGAAGAAGGGCAGCGACGTGCGGCGCCTGCAACTGATTCGCCGCATCAAGCCGTTCATTCTGCGACGCACAAAAAGCGAAGTGGCCACCGAGCTGCCCGCGAAGCATACGATCCTGCGGCGCATCACGCTGGCGCCCGATCAGCGCGAACTTTACGAGACCATCCGCATCACGCTGCATGACACGGTGCGCGAGCAGATCGCCGCACGCAGCCTGGCGCAAAGCCGCATCGTCGTGCTCGACGCGCTGCTGAAGCTGCGGCAGGCGTGCTGCGATCCGCGGCTCGTGAAGCTGCCGTCCGCGCGGCAAATCCAGACGTCGAGCAAATTGGACGAACTGCTGGAAATGCTCGGCGAGATGATTCCCGAGGGGCGGCGGGTGTTGGTGTTCTCCCAGTTCACGTCGATGCTGGACCTTATTGCACCACGCCTGAAGGCGGCCGGGATACCGTTCGTCGAGCTGCGGGGGGACACGCGCGACCGCGCGCGGCCGGTCGAGGCGTTCCAGGCCGGCGAGGTGCCGGTGTTCCTGATCAGCCTCAAGGCTGGCGGCCGCGGCCTGAACCTGACCGCCGCCGATACGGTGATCCATTACGATCCGTGGTGGAACCCCGCGGTGGAAGACCAGGCCTCGGACCGCGCGCACCGCATCGGCCAGACCAAATCCGTCTTCGTCTTCAAGCTGGTTGCGTCCGATACCGTGGAGGAGCGGATACTGGAGCTGCAGCAGCGAAAGGCCGCGCTGGCGAACATCGCGTTCATGGACGAGGCGGAGATTGGCATGCTGGGCTTCGACGACATCGACTATCTGTTCCAGGGCGACATCGAGCGCGAGGCCGCTTGAGTGTCGGAACTACGTGTCCAAGACAAGAAACCGCTGGACACCGCGCTCCGTCAACCGGATCCCGCGGTGTTAATAAGCTGGCCCACAAACTGCCGGACGGCCTCAGAGCATTCTTGTGGGGACTGGTGGAAGCTCTGAATGTCCGAGCCTGACAAGTCCGACGGAAGCTCCAGATTTCCGCGCGCAAGCAGCAGGAGACGATTGCGGCCCAATTTGCTCCAGACCCAGCCTATTTCGACCACCACATTTTGGCGGGTCCGTAGCGACGCGCTTGGCGCCTGCACGGAGCTACCTGTATCGTCGGGTGTTAGCAGTGCAATCGCTCCGACTATGTCGTTGGCTATTGTTTCAAATTTTTCCGGAAGACTTGCTGCCCCGACGACTGAGTCGACCATCACCCGCGGCACAACTTGGGGGAAATTGCTATAGATAAAGTCCTTTAGCTCCAGCAGTGCCGTCCTGTCATGACCGTGAATGATAAGGATTGGAAGGGCCTTGAGAGAAGTGTGTTCAATCGGCAAGGCACCCACATTCGGACCACGCGCGCCAATCGATTCCGCGAATTCGTGAAGCCGCACAATCCGATCGACCATGTAAGGATACGAGCAGAAAGCGAGGCGCAGCCATGCCCAAAAGCTCTCGAACAGCTTGGTGTGCTGCTCCACGATCGCGTCGTAGTTCGTACCAGGAGCTAAGCCGACCCCTGCGGTAACGATGAACAACGCCTGCTCAGCAGAATACAGATCTCCGGCTACAAGTAGGCCAACGCGGTCGGCCGTCAGTTTGCAGCGCCTTTTCCATGCTGTGTGAAAAAGGAAAGCCAACTTCCCGATCACTTCCTTGAAAAACCAGTAGTCAAAATGTCCAGCTTTGATATGTCCGAGCTGCATGCCTACATACATCATGAGTTCACGCGATGTTGGCCGTTTGGCAAACTCATCAACCATATTTGATGTCAGAATGATAACGCCTCGACGACTAAACCGCTTTGCCACAAACAGCTCGAACATCCCATGTCCTTGCAGTATAAGAACGGTAGGGGCCGGTATATTGATCACTTTACAAGCATCACTGACGACACGATAAATTTGAGGGTATTGGTCCGGTCCGACTTCGATGCTATGCCCATAGAAAAAGTTAAACATAAGCTTCCAGGAAATCCACGACAATCCCCAGAAGGCAAGGCTGATGGCAACAAGGACTGGCACGATTTCTATATCGTTAAAAGAAATAGCGATCACGATCAACGCCGCAATCATGTTGACAGCCCAGATGATCGCAAGATACTTATTCTCTTGCTTATCCCGAATGTCTTTGATCCGAATCTTCGCGCCCGGTTCCAGGACAGGAATTTCTGTATGGAAAAGACTTTCCTGCCAGATGTGGCTATGCCCCTTGCGGTCGCCAATAACTTTGGACGTCCGAGACGGCAGTCCGTCGATCTCCGGTTTCGAGACTGGCCGATTCATGCAACCGCCCCCGTGATCAAGTCCCCATACTTTGTGAAACGTTAATCACTGCTGCGGTACAAGTCAATCATCTCGTAAGCGGCCCATAAAACTCCCTTAAGTCGTATCGCATTTGTGGCAATTGTCTTGCATATGCGCGCCAGTCCGCTGCCTGAAAGTTCTTGCTTCGTGAGACAGGGGCGCTCGCGCCGCTGGAACGGCGAAATGGAGAACTGGGGAGGACGAAAGCCCGCACGTTCAGGCACGCGGTTCCTGGAAAGTTTGCTTCAGAGCACTGGTTCGGTTTGGTGGCCTGCCACGCAAAATTGATCGGACAGCACAGGAGAAAGCACAAGAAAATCGCACCGCCCTGAACGGCCGCACGCGTTGACGTTAACGTCAGGGAACCCACGTAATCTGGAACATCGTTGTATCCGCGCCGCCGCACCGGGCGATCGAGCGAGGGTTACCCATGGCCGACTTCGATACCGACGATACGCGCCGCCCCTGGGAAGCAAGCTATCCCGCGGGTGTTGATTGGCATGCGCCGATCGAGGCGGCCCCCCTGCCCTCGCTGCTCGAACGCACCGCCGCATTGCGTGGCGCCAAACCGGCGTTCGATTTCCTTGGCCACACCACCACCTGGGCGGAAGCGGACGCCGCGGCGACGCGCATTGCCGCGGGCCTCCAGGGCATGGGGCTGAAGAAAGGCGACCGGCTTGGACTGCTGCTGCCGAATTGTCCCGCCTATCCGCTGCTGTTCTTCGGCGCTCTGAAGGCCGGCCTCACCGTCGTCAACTGCAACCCGCTTTACACCGAGCGTGAGATCGAAGCGCAGGTGCGCGACGCCGGCGTGACCGTCATGGCGGCCGTCGATGTCGCCACGATCTACACAAAAGTCGCCGGCTTGCTGGCACGCGGCGTGTTGCAGCGCGTCATCATTTGCCCGTTCGCGCAGATGATGCCCGCCGGCAAACGGATGCTGTTCCGGCTGTTCCGCCGCAAGGAACTGGCGCTGGTTCCGCACGATATGCGGCACGTCCGGCTGCCCGAGCTCGCCGCGTGCGCCGACCCGCTGGAGAAGGTGGACATCGACCCGCAGACCGACGTTGCGGTACTGCAATACACCGGCGGCACCTCGGGCACGCCGAAGGGCGCGATGCTGACCCACGCCAACCTGTTCGCCAACACCGTGCAGTTGCGCCTTTGGTTCAAGGACGTAAAGCCAGGCCAGGAGCGCGTGCTGGCGGTGCTGCCCTTCTTCCACGTGTTCGCGATGACCACGGTGTTGCTCGCGGCGGTGGATGGCGGGCAGGAAATCGTGATGCTGCCGCGGTTCGAGCTGACCTCGGTCATTCGTACCATCGCGCGGCGCCGGCCGACCATGTTGCCGGGCGTGCCGACGCTGTTCGCCGCCATCGCCGGCTACCGCGGCAAAGCCGACCTGAGTTCGATACGATTCTGTATCTCCGGCGGCGCGCCGCTGCCGCAGCAGGTCAAGCGCAACTTCGAAGCACGCACCGGGTGCGCGCTGGTCGAAGGCTACGGGCTGACCGAGGCATCCCCCTGCATCGCCTGCAATCCCCCTGGCGGCCGCAACAAATCCGGTTCGATCGGCCTGCCGTTCCCCGGCACCGACATATCGCTGCGCGCCCTGGACGACCCGCTCCGGCCCGTGGCGCAAGGCGAGAGCGGGGAGCTGTGCGTGCGTGGCCCGCAGGTCATGCGGGGCTACTGGAACCGGCCGGAGGAAACAAGCGGCGCCTTCGCCGGCGGCTGGCTGCGCACCGGCGACGTGGCGGTCATGGACGAAGACGGCTATCTCTCGATCGTGGACCGCATCAAGGACCTGATCCTGGTCAACGGGTTCAACGTGTATCCGCGGGCGGTGGAAGAGGCGATCTACCGCCATCCCGCAGTGGCGGAGTGCACGGTGATCGGCGTACCCGACCCCTATCACGGCGAGGCCGTCAAGGCGTTCGTCGCGTGCAAGCCTGAACAGGCGCTGGACGGGAGGGAGCTCGCGTTGTTCTTGCGAGACCACCTCGCACCGATCGAACTGCCGAAACAGATCGAATTCCGCGACAGCCTGCCGAGGACCCTCGTCGGCAAGCTGTCAAAAAAAGAACTGGTGGCGGAAGAACGCGCGAAGCTGGCGGCCAATCAGGGCGGAGCCGCGGCGGTTGGCCGGTAACGCAGCTTCGGTGCTTGATCCAGGCCCGGGGATTTGCACCATCGGCGACCTGGCGACCGAGTTTACCCTCTCACCGCGGGCGATCCGGTTCTACGAGGATGCCGGATTGCTCAATCCCGCCCGCGCGGGGACCACGCGAATCTATACGTATCGCGACCGGGCGCGGCTCAAGCTGATCCTGCGCGGCAAGCGGCTCGGCTTCTCGCTTGCCGCCATCAAGACGTTTGTCGATCTCTATGACGCCGACCGCACCCAGCAACGCCAGCTCGCTGCGACATTGGACGGCGTGCGCAACCGCATCGCGGAACTGGAGCAGCAGCTCGCCGACCTTACGCTGACGCTCGCGGAGCTGCGCGACATCGAGACCGAGATCATCGCTTTCCGGCAAGCCGCCGGACACCCCCCGTTGCTCACCCGGGCTTCCGCCGGAACCAGAAGTGGCAAGGACGTTGAGCCATGAACGCTGCCGTCATCGTGGGTTATGCCCGCTCTCCGTTCACGCCGGCCGGCAAAGGCGCGCTCGCGCGCGTCCGCCCGGACGACCTGCTCGCCCAGGTCGTGCGCGGGCTGGTCGAGCGAACCAAGGCCAGGCCGGAGGACATCGAGGACATCATCGTCGGCTGCGCCTTTCCGGAGGCCGAGCAGGGCTTCAACATGGCACGAATGGTCGGGCTGCTAGCCGGCCTGCCGATCGGCACGGCCGGCACAACGGTCAATCGCTTTTGCGGCTCGTCGATGACCGCGGTCCACATCGCCGCGGGTGCCATTGCGATGGGCGCCGGCGGGCTGTTCGTCTGTGCCGGCGTGGAAAGCATGAGCCGCGTGCCAATCCCGGGCTTCAACCCGATGCCCAACCCGCGCCTCGCCAGGGATCAGCCGGGCGTTCTGATGTCGATGGGCATCACCGCCGAGAACATTGCGCAACGCTACCAGATCGACCGCGCCGACCAGGAGCAGTTTGCCGTGGTAAGCCAGCAGCGCGCCGCGGCGGCACAGGCCGAGGGCCGCTTCGCCGAGGAGATCGTGCCGATTGCAACCAAACACGGCACCGTTGACCGCGACGGCTGCATTCGCGCGGACACCAATGCCGAAGCGCTTGCCGGCTTGCAACCATCCTTTCTTGCGACCGGCACCGTGACGGCTGGTACTTCTTCGCCACTGACGGACGGCGCCGCTGCAGTGCTGGTCGCCGACGCCGACTATGCGGAACGGCATGGGCTGCCGGTGCTGGCACGGATTCGCTCCGTGGCGGTGGCCGGCTGCGAGCCGGACATCATGGGGATCGGACCGGTGCCGGCGACCCGCAAGGCATTGTCGCGCGCAGGGCTTGCGATCGGCGACATCGACCTGATCGAACTGAACGAGGCATTTGCCGCGCAGGCGCTTGCCGTCGAGCGCGACCTGATGCTCGATCACGCGCGCACGAACCTGGATGGCGGCGCGATCGCGCTCGGCCATCCGCTTGGCGCCTCCGGGGCGCGTATCACGGGCAAGGCGGCGCAGCTTCTGGCGCGCAACGGCGCAAGGCTCGCGCTGGCGACGATGTGCATCGGCGGCGGGCAAGGCATCGCCACCGTGCTGGAGCGAGCCTGACATGGCGACCGACATGAAGATCGAGCGCTGCGCCGTGCTCGGCGCCGGGCTGATGGGCAGCGGCATCGCGGCTCAAATCGCCAATGCCGGACTGCCGGTGCTGCTGCTGGACATGCCGCCGAACGAGGGCGACGACCGCAGCGCCCTGGCGAACGCAGCGATTGCGCGGCTGCTCAAGACAGATCCTCAGCCGTTGATGACGCCGGCTGCGGCAAAGCTGGTCACGCCTGGCAACTTCACCGACGACCTGCATCGCCTGGCCGAGTCCGATTGGATCGTCGAGGCGATCGTCGAGGACCTCGGCGCCAAGCACGCGCTGTACGATCGCCTGGACGCGGTGCGCAAACCGGGCTCGGTCGTCTCGTCCAACACCTCCACGATTCCACTGCGGGCGCTGACGAAGAAGCAAAGCGACTCGTTCCGGCGCGACTTCTGCATCACGCATTTCTTCAATCCGCCCCGCTACATGCGCCTGCTGGAGATCGTGCAGGGACCGGACACGCGGCCCGAGACGGTGCAGGCGCTGACCGAATTGTGCGACGTTCGGCTCGGCAAGGGCGTCGTGATGGCGAAGGACACGCCCGGCTTCATCGCCAACCGCATCGGCAGCTACTGGATCACCGTCGCCGTCAACGAGGCGTTCGAAGTCGGGCTGACGGTGGAGGAAGCGGACGCCGCCCACCGGCCGATGGGGATTCCCAAGACCGGCGTGTTCGGGCTGCTCGATCTGGTGGGCATCGACCTGGCGCCGCTGGTGGCAAAGTCGATGCTCGGTTTGCTGCCCGAGAGCGACGACTTCCGCCGCATCCATCGCGAGCACGCGCTGATGGTGCGGATGATCGCCGAAGGCCGTACCGGACGGAAGGCCAAGAGCGGCGGCTTCTACCGGCTGACGCGCGCGAATGGGCAAAATCTGCGGGAAGCCATCGACTTGCAGACCGGCGACTATCGCGCGGTGTCCAAGCCGAAATTGGAGGCCGTGGAAGCGGGCAAGCGCGATCTGCGGGCGCTGATCGCGCATCCCAGCGACGCCGGCCGCTATGCGGCAGCAGTATTGGTCCAGGTGCTGGCCTATGCAGCCTCGCTGGTGCCGGAGATCGCCGACAGCGTCGTCGCGGTGGATGAGGCGATGCGGCTTGGCTACGGCTGGACGTATGGTCCGTTCGAGCTGATCGACCGGCTCGGCGCCGACACGCTGATCGCCGCGCTGGAGGCGCGCAACCGGCCGGTGCCCGAACTGCTGCAGACGGCGCGCGGGCGAAGCTTCTACCGGGTGCAGGACGGGCAGCTCGAATACCTGACTGTCAACGGCGACACCGCGCCCGTGACGCGGCCGCCCGGCGTGCTGCTGCTCGCCGACGTCAAGCGCGCGGGCAAGGCGGTGCTGCGCAACGGCTCAGCGTCGGTCTGGGATATCGGCGACGGCGTGCTGTGCTTCGAGTTCACCAGCAAGATGAACACGCTGGACCAGGACACGCTGGCTTTGCTCGGCAAGACGATTGCCAGCATTCCCGGACGCTGGAAGGGCCTGGTGGTCTACAACGAGGGTGAGAACTTCTCGGTCGGCGCCAACCTGGGCATCGTCCTGTTTGCCGCCAACGTGGCAGCGTGGCCGGCGATCGAGCAGTCGGTCGCAGCCGGACAGCAGGCCTATCATGCGCTGAAGCAGGCACCGTTTCCGGTGGTCGGCGCGCCGTCCGGGATGGCCCTGGGTGGCGGCTGCGAAATGCTGCTGCATTGCGACGCGGTGCAGGCGCACGCCGAGACCTACATGGGGCTGGTGGAAGTCGGGGTCGGCCTGATCCCCGGCTGGGGCGGTTGCAAGGAACTGCTCGCGCGCTGGCAGGCCAACAAGCAGTACCCGCAGGGCCCGATGCCCGCGGTGGCGAAGGCGTTCGAGATCATCTCGACCGCCAAGGTCTCGCGGTCGGCGGCGCAGGCGGTCGAGCTTGGCTTCCTGCGCCCGACCGACGGCATCACGATGAACCGCGACCGCCTGCTGTATGACGCGAAGCAGCGCGTGCTGGCGCTGGCGCAGGACTACCGGCCGCCCGCGCCGGCCGCCTTCCGCTTGCCGGGAGAAAGCGGCCGGGTCGCGCTGGACATGGCGGTGGACGCATACGCTGCCCAGGGCAAGGCGACGCGACACGACGTGGTCGTGTCCAAGGCGCTCGCCCGTGTGCTGAGCGGCGGCGAAGCGGACTGGCTCGACACACTCGGCGAGGACGACGTCACGCGGCTGGAGCGCGCGGTGTTCATGGAACTCGTGCGGCACCCCGACACGCTGGCTCGCACCGAACACATGCTCGCAACCGGCAAGCCGCTGCGCAACTAGGCGCGGAACAAGGAGCGATCAACCGATGGCCGTTTATCAGGCCCCGCTGCGCGAAATCCGCTTCGTGCTCTACGAACTGTTTGACGGGGCAGAACTCGCCCGCCTGCCCGGCTACGAACAGGCGACGCCGGAGCTGATCGACGCCGTGCTGGAGGAAGCTGCCAAGCTGTGCGAGCGCGAACTGTTCCCGCTGAACCTGTCCGGCGATGCCGAGGGCTGCCACTTCGAAAACGGCATCGTGCGCACGCCCAAGGGGTTCAAGGAGGCCTACCGCATCTATGCCGACGGCGGCTGGACGGCCTTGTCGTGCCACCCGGAATACGGCGGCCAGGGAATGCCGCACACGGTCGATATCATGGTCCAGGAGATGATCTGCGCGGCGAACCTGTCCTTCGGCATCTACCCGCTGCTGTCGCACGGCGCCTATAGCGCGCTGCACCGCCATGGCAGCGAAGAACTCAAACAGCTTTATCTGCCCAAACTTGCTGACGGGTCGTGGTCGGGCACGATGTGCCTGACCGAGCCGCAATGCGGCACCGATCTCGGGCTGGTGCGCACCAGGGCGGCGCCGGCGGGCGACGGCACATACCACGTCACCGGCACCAAGATGTTCATCTCCGCCGGCGAGCAGGACCTGACCGAGAACATCGTGCATCTGGTACTGGCGAAGCTGCCGGATGCCCCGGCTGGCACAAAGGGAATCTCGCTGTTCCTGGTGCCGAAGTTCCTGCCCACCGGCGATGGGCGGCCCGGCGCAAGCAACGGCGTTACCTGTGGCGCGATCGAGCACAAGATGGGCATCAAGGCGTCAGCCACCTGCGTCATGAACTTCGATGACGCGACGGGCTGGCTGGTGGGCAAGCCGCATGGCGGCATGCGCGCGATGTTCACCATGATGAATGCGGCGCGGCTCGGGGTCGGCATTCAGGGTCTTGGCGTCGCAACCACCGCTTACCAATCTGCCGCCGCATACGCGAAAGAGCGGCGGCAGGGGCAGTCGCTGGCAAAGCGCGCCGCGGCGTCAAGCGGCGCCGATCCGATCATCGTGCATCCCGATGTGCGCCGCATGCTGCTGGAGATCCGCGCGATCAACGAGCCGGCCCGCGCCCTCGCGTGCTGGGTGGCGCTGATGAGCGACCGCGCCGAGCGCCATCCGGAACCCGCCGAACGGGAGGCGGCCGATGACCTCGTCGCGTTGCTGACGCCGGTCGTGAAAGCGGCGCTCACCGACCATGCCGTCGAGGCGGCGAACAACGCGGTGCAGGTGTTGGGCGGCCACGGCTACATTCACGAGTGGGGCGTCGAGCAGTTGGCGCGTGATGCGCGGATTACCCAGATCTACGAAGGCACCAACGGCATCCAGGCGCTCGACCTGGTCGGCCGCAAGCTTGGGCAGGACGTGGGCCGGCTGCTGCGCCGCTTCTTCCATCCGGTCTCGGAATGGCTCGCGGCGCATGCGAACGATGGCGCGCTGGCGGCCTACGCCGCCCCGACCGCGAAGGCGTTCGGCCGGCTGCAGCAGGCGACGCTGACCATCGCCCAGCGCGGCATGACACGCCCGGAAGAGGCCGGCGCGGCGGCCAGTGACTACCTCAAGCTGTTCAGTCTGGTCGCACTCGCTTTCGTGTGGTGCCGCATGGCTGAGGTGGCGCACGCCAGGCTGCCGCAGGCCGGAGCGGAGACCGAGTTCTACCAGGCGAAGCTGGCGGTCGCTGCGTTTTTCATGGCCCGCGTTCTGCCGCGCCATTCTTCGCATTTTCAGTCAGTCATGGCCGGCGGGGAGACGCTGATTCAGCTTCCCGACGCAGCGTTCTGATGCCGTCACGGGGTTGGCAAACCATGCCCGAATCTCTTTCTTTCAATCTGGCTTGAGCCGCATGTGTGATCAAACTTTATTGCGGCCATGCATCCAGGCCTGGCAGGTGGCGTTGGTGCGTCCACCCCTTATATGACAGCCAGAAGACGGTGCTGATACGTGAGCGCATACGATTATCGTTTTCCCGCTTACACCCCTGCCGAGGTCGCGGCTGATCGTGTCATCCACTTTATCGGGGTGCCCGCAGCCTTCGCGTCGGCATGCTGGCTGATCGCCAACGCCGATCCGGCCCGGGGCGATCGCCTGCTGCTCACGCTGGTTCTGTACGGCACCGCGCTCGTCGGTACCTTGGGTGCCTCGGCCGCCTACAATCTCACGCCGGCTGGCCCCAACAAGGAATTTCTGCGCTGCATCGACCACGCAATGATCTTCGTGATGATCGGAGCGACCTACACCCCGATCGCGCTGAACGCGATGCTGCCCATGGACGGGATCATCCTGTGCATCGAAGTGTGGACCCTGGCGGCGGTCGGGATCATCATCAGCGTGTGCTTTCCTCGCCGCTACGACGGCGTGCTCCTTGGATTGTATCTGTGCATGGGATGGCTGGTGCTGGGCGTGATCCGGACATTGATCGAGCGGCTGCCGCAGACCGCCGTGCTTCTTTTGTTGGGTGGCGGAATCGTGTTGACGGTGGGTGCGTTCATCCACACGCGCCACCGGCTGCCTTTCCACAACGCCGCATGGCACGCGCTGGTGCTGGTCGGCACCGGACTGCACCTAGCCGCCCTGCACGTCGCTTTCGCTCCCTGGCAAGACACGCTGTAGGCGCAGCGCGCTCAACATCGCCATGCCGGAAAGTTGATACGCATTGCCTTCCCGGGCCGGGCCTTGTCCGGCGATTGTCGGCGTTCCGAGGATCGCGTCCGCTCGAAAGCGATGGACGGCTTCCAATGGGACCGCCCGGTCGGCCTGCAAGGCAGGAATCAGGGGGCATCGATGGTTGACACAAACTATCCCGATTCGCTTCGCTTTCTCCTGAAATGGGAGGGCGGTTACGTCAATCTCCCGAGCGACCACGGCGGACCCACCAACAAGGGCGTGACCCAACTGGTCTACGACGGGTGGCGAGCGCGCAACGGCCAGCCCAGCCGTGATGTGCGGGATATCACGGCTGACGAGGTGCATGAAATCTATCAGGACGACTATTGGATCCCCAGCTACTGCGACCGGATTCAAAGACGGCTCGACCTCGTTCAGTTCGATACATCGGTCAACATGGGTACGCATCGCGCCATCCTCATCTTGCAGGAGGCGACCGGCTCAGCCACCGATGGACATTTCGGCCACGCCACGGAACAGGCATGTGCCAACTGCGACCTTGGCGCGACGCTCGGTCAATACTGCAATGTTCGCGAAGGCCTGTATCGTCGCTTCGCACAGGGCCCTGGACAGGAAAAATTCCTGAAGGGGTGGCTCAACCGGCTGAATGATCTGCGACGCACTGTCGGCCTGCGCGGCCTTGAGCGTGGCGAAACCGAGCCTGACTTCGGCGATTCAGGGTTCGTTGCGCGCGTCCCCGATCTACCCCAGGGCGCGAGGCTGGAGGACTGGCGCTAGCTCGTTGCCCGAGGTGACCGCAGGCGACGTCAATGCCTTGGCCGCAGACGTCATCGCGGCGGCACCCAGCCATGAGCCCGATCGGGTGGAGGCGGCATGCCGCAAGCTGATCGACGGCATGCGCGCCGGCGGCACCCCGCTCGCCGACGCGACAGCCAGGGACGTGCTGGGCAGCCTGCGCGAGCATCGCTGCTTCAGGCCGATCCAGCGTGTCGCCGATGCCATGATCCGGTTCGGTTGCGATGGCCCGTCCGTCTGGCGCCAATACGCACAGGCGCTGATCGACTGCGGCCAACTCGTCCCGGCAGCCGAGTTGCTGCGCGGCCTGATCGCCCGCACCGGCTCCAGCGAACAGGCGGAGACACTCGGCCTGCTGGGGCGCGTGCACAAGCAAATCTATATCCAGGCAGGCTTGTGCCATCTTGGTCTTGGCGCCACCGCGCTGACGTCGGCGTTGGACGCCTACCGGCGGGGACTGGCCCTCGATCCAGCGCGCCATTTGATCTGGCATGGCACAAACCTCGTCGCACTTCTGCGTCGTGCGGAGCGCGACGGTGTGATGCCGGGCGCCGGCGACACCGTGCGCACGCTCGCGGATCGAATCATCGCCGCGATCACGGCGAAACCGGACCCGCAGGCATGGGACTATGCGGCGGCGGCCGAGGCTGCGCTGAGTTTGCCCGACCTGGCCGCGGCCGAGCACTGGATCGGGCGGTATATCGCCGCGCCGGATGCCGACGCCTTCGCGCTGGCAGGAACCTTGCGGCAACTGACCGAGCTGTGGGGCTTGCAGCCCGGGACCACCGGCGCCGGACAGCTCGTCACCGTGCTGCATGCGGCGCTGCTGCAAAAATCCGGCGGCCGCCTGGAACTGCGGCCCAGCGACATGCATGGCTTAACGGCGGCCGGTCACGGTGCCTTCGAACGCATTCTTGGCGATACCGGGGTACAAACCTACACGTGGCTGCAGACGGGTTTGGAGCGGGCGCTGGCGGTCGCGATGGTGCGGCAAGGCGACGGACGCTGCATCGGCACCGGGTTTCTGGTTCGCGGCGGCGACCTGGACCCGCGGCTGGGCGATGAGCGGCTGCTGCTGACCAACGCCCACGTGGTCAGCGACGATCCGGCCGACCAGGGCGCGCCCAGCGATACGGTCAGCGTCACGTTCGAGGCGCGCGCCGCGGCCGCCGGGTCGCGCGTGGCGCATCGCGTCGCCGGCATCGCGTTCCACTCGCCGCCCGAGCGGCTGGACGCCACTCTGCTCCGCTTGCAGCCGCCGATCGGCGACATGGCCCCTTGCCCGTTGGCGGCACGGCTTCCCGGTGTTGGAGAGGGCGAGGAGCAGCGGGTGTACGTCATCGGTCACCCGGAAGGCCGTGAGCTTGCGTTTTCACTGCAAGACAACCGGCTGCTCGATCACGAAGGACCGCCGCACGGGGTGCCGTCCCTCCCAGGACGGGTGCTGTTGCACTACCGCGCCCCGACGGAGCCAGGCAGTTCCGGCAGTCCGGTGTTCGAGCAAGGGAACTGGACGGTGGTCGGCGTGCATCACGCCGGCGGGGACTTTCTGCGCCGGCTGAACGGAGCACCGGGCACCTATGCCGCGAACGAAGGAGTCTGGATCCAGTCGATCGCAGCCGCGGTCCGGTCCGGCCCGGATTAGGCTTCCCGGTCCGGTCGACTCACGGCTTGCCATGCCTCCAGCGCGGCAAACGCCTGCTGAGCCGTCCTGACCATCTCGTGCAGGTGCTGCTCGTCGCTGCCGCAGGCCTCGATCGCGGCGCAGGTCTCGCGCCACATCAGCCCGATGCGGTCGCGATGCGCCGCGAAAAAACTGCGCCCCTCGATCTGGTCGGCCGGAAACAGCGAATCCAGGGCGCGGGCCAGCAGCGAACCGCCCAGCCGCGATCCATCAAGGACGTAGAGACAGCCGAGGAAAGCAGACGGCGATTCGATTTCAGGCAGCGCGGTGCACGATGCCAGCGCATCGATTTCGTCGGAGCGTAAGCCGAGGAACCGGAGGTCATCCCGCAGGAATGGTGCGCGCGCATGCGAAGCTATATCGATCCCGGTGGCCACGCCAAAGCCGGAGACCGCGAGGCGATCCTCGAGCGGTTGATAGAAACCGTAGAGATGCGACAGAATGACGCGAAACCCGGGCCGGTCGATGCGGCTCTCGGCCACCGCGGACAACCAGGGGTCAGCGTGCAGACGGCGGTGCGCGATGTCCGTCTCACGCCGCAGGATGTCTCGCGCCGACACCTGGCCGGCGGGATCGGCGTGGACAGCCGAACTGTTGCCGGAGTCGATGAGATTACCCACGATCGATCCTACCGCGCTCCGCGCCGTCAGGTTGTTGCCGGCGAGGTCGGCGGTTTCCGGATGAATTCATGGGAAAAGCCACATTGCGTGTGTTGGCATAGCGGAAATGCCGACGTTCATCAATTGCTACGTGATCTGAAAGGCGAGTCGCGATGGACGCCCAGGTCCAAAAAAAGCCCCCGGCTTGCGACCTACGGGATTCACACATTTAACTGTGTCATGGCGATGAGGAAGCCCGCTGCCATGGAAGCAAACTGAGCCCATCCGGCGCGCATGGTTTTGGGACCTGGAGGTTTGTAATAGCAGTTCCATCCGCC
>Ga0302279_10001310_pt1 | contig 35457 bp, 28 predicted proteins | sample III_Bog_N3_3_FD_194541 | JGI IMG/M metagenome (GOLD analysis project Ga0302279, IMG submission 194541) | Peat permafrost microbial communities from Stordalen Mire near Abisko, Sweden - III_Bog_N3_3 | ecosystem: Environmental > Terrestrial > Soil > Wetlands > Peat | place: Sweden: Abisko...
CTCAACGTCGCCGACGCCTTTCACCTGCGACAGCTGCTGCTGCACGATATTGGCGGCGGCGTCGTAGATCTGCCCGGGGGTCTTGGTCTTCGAAGTCAGCGACAGGACCATGATCGGCTGGTCGGCTGGGTTCAGCTTGCGATAGGTCGGGTTGGTCTTCAGGGTCGCCGGCAGGTCGACCCGGGCGGCGTTGATCGCCGCCTGCACATCGCGCGCGGCGCCGTCGATGTCGCGGTCGAGGCCGAACTGCAGGGTGATGTTGCTCGACCCCAGCCGGCTCGACGACGTCATTTCGGTGACGTCGGCGATGATGCCCAGCCGTCGTTCCAGCGGCGTAGCGACGCTGGAAGCCATGGTCGCCGGGCTGGCGCCGGCCAGCTGCGCCTGCACGGAGATGGTCGGGAAATCCACCTGCGGCAGGGGCGAGACCGGCAGGTTGAAAAAGGCGGCGATCCCGGCCAGGGCCACGCCGATGGTGAGCAGGATGGTGCCGATCGGGCGTCGGACGAAGGGCGCCGACAGGTTCATCGCGCCGGCCCCGGTTCCGGTTCGGCCTCCGAGACGCCCGGGTCGGACTCGCCCTTGCGCAGGTTAGGCCCGCCGGTCAGCCGCTTGGCCAGCCGGTCGAACTGCAGGTAGATCACCGGGGTGGTGAACAGGGTCAGCATCTGGCTGACGATCAGGCCGCCGAAGATGGCGATGCCCAGGGGATGGCGCAGCTCCGAACCCTCGCCCCAGCCCAGCATCAGCGGCAGGGCGGCGAACAGGGCCGCCAGGGTGGTCATGATGATCGGCCGAAAGCGCAGCAGCGCCGCCTGCCGGATCGCCTCCAGGGGCGTCTTGCCCTCGGTGCGCTCGGCGTCGAGGGCGAAGTCGATCATCATGATGGCGTTCTTCTTGACGATCCCGATCAGGAGGATGATGCCGATGATGCCGATCACGCCCAGGTCCTGGCCGAAGACCATCAGCGCCAGCAGCGCGCCCACCCCCGCCGAGGGCAGGGTGGACAGGATGGTGATCGGGTGGATGTAGCTCTCGTAGAGCACCCCCAGCACGATGTAGACGACCACGATCGCCGCCAGGATCAGCCACAGCTCGTTGCCCAGCGACGACTGGAAGGCGTCGGCGGCGCCGAGGAAGGTGGTGGTCACCACCCCCGGCACATTCAGCTTCTTCTCCGCCCCCTTGATGGCGTTGACCGCGTCGCCGAGGGAAACGCCGGGCGCGGTGTCGAAGGAGACGTTGGCGGCCGGGAACTGGGCCACGTGATCGATCTGCAGCGGCGACAGTTGCTGGGTGACGCTGGCCACCGCCGACAACGGCGTCGGCGCCCCGCCGCCGGTGTTCATGTACAGGGTCGAGAGGCCCTGCGGGGTGTTCAGCATGGTCGGATCGGCTTCCAGGATCACCCGGTACTGGTTGGACTCGGTGAAGATGGTCGAGATGATCCGCTGGCCGAAGGCGTCGTAGAGCGCGTCGTCCACCGTCGAGGGTGTGATCGCCAGCCGCGCGGCGGTGTCGCGGTCGATGGCGACATAGGCCGACAGCCCCTCGTCCTGCACATCGGCGCCGACGTTGCGCAGCTTCGGCTGCTTCTGCAGGGCGGTGACCACATTGTTCGCCCAGGTGGAGACGGTGGCCTGGTCGGGGCCTTCCAGGGAGAACTGGTACTGGGTGCGGCTGACCTGGTCGTCGATGGTCAGGTCCTGCACGGGCTGGACGTAGAGGGTTACGCCGGCGACCTGGTTTGCCTCCTGCTGCAGCCGCAGCAAGGTCGCCGCCTGCGACGAGCTGCGCTGGCCAAGCGGCTTCAGATTGATCAGGTAGCGGCCGGCGTTCAACGTCTGGTTGGTGCCGTCGACCCCGACATAGCCGGTCAGGCTCTCGACGTCCGGGTCCTTCAGCAGCACGCCGGCGAGCTGCTGCTGCAGCTGGTTCATCCGCTCGTAGCTTACCGACTGGCTGGCGACGGTGACGCCCTGGACCAGGCCGGTGTCCTGGGTGGGGAACAGGCCCTTGGGGATGACCAGATAGAGGATGACGGTCAGCGCCAGGGTGGCGATGGCGACGATCATCGTCGCCGCCTGCCGGTCCAGCACCCAGTCCAGGGCCTGGCCGTAGCGGGCGATGGTGTCGTCGATCAGCTTCTGCGAGCGGTCGAACAGCTTGGAGTGCTTCTGCTCCTTCGGCGGCTTCAGCCAAAGCGCCGAGAGGGTCGGGGTCAGGGTCAGCGAGACCACCGCCGAGACCACGATGGTCACCGCCAAGGTGACCGCGAACTGCCGGAACAGCCGCCCGACCACGTCGCCCATGAACAGCAGCGGGATCAGCACCGCGATCAGCGAAACGGTCAGCGAAATGATCGTGAAGCCGATCTGCTCGGCGCCCTTCAGCGCCGCCTCCAGCGGCGATTCCCCCTCCTCGACGTAGCGGGAGATGTTCTCGATCATGACGATGGCGTCGTCGACCACGAAGCCGGTGGCGATGGTCAGCGCCATCAGGGTCAGGTTGTTCAGCGAGTAGCCCAGCAGGTACATCACCCCGAAGGTGCCGATGATCGACAGCGGGGCGGCGACGCCGGCGATGAAGGTGGCCGGCAGGCTGCGCAGGAACAGGAAGATCACCCCCACCACCAGGGCGATGGCCAGGACCAGCTCGAACTCGACGTCCTCCACCGAGGCGCGGATGCCCGTGGTCCGGTCGCTGACCACCTGCACGTTCAGCGCCGCCGGCAAGCCGGAGGTCAGCGACGGCAGCTCCTTCTTGATCCGGTCGACGGTGGTGATGACGTTGGCGCCCGGCTGGCGCTGGATGTTGAGCACGATGGCCGGCGACAGCCGCGCGGGCCTCTCGGCCTTGCCGCCCTTCGCCGCGACGGCCGCGGTGTCGTAGTAGGCGCCGAGCCAGGTGTTCTCCGCGCCGGATTCGATGGTGGCGACGTCCTTCAGCCGGATGGCGCCGCCGTTCTTATAAGCGATCACCTGGTTGGCGTAGTCGTCCGCGGTCAACAGCTGGTCGTTGTCGTTGATCGCATAGGCCCGGGTCGGGCCGTCGAACGAGCCCTTGGCGCCGTTGGAATTGGCCGCCGAGATCACCGTGCGCAGGGTCTCCAGGGTCAGGCCGTAGGAGGCCGCCTGCTGGGTGTTGACCTTGATCCGCACCGCCGGCCGCTGGCCGCCGCTGACGGTGACCAGGCCGACGCCGGGCAGCTGGGAGATCTTCTGCGCCAGCTGGGAATCGGCGAGGTTCTCGACGTCGGTCAGCGGCATGGCGTTGGACGTCAGCGCCAGGGTCATCACCGGCGCGTCGGCGGGGTTGACCTTGGCGTAGATCGGCGGCGCGGGCAGGTCGGACGGCAGCAGGTTGCCGGCGGCGTTGATCGAGGCCTGCACCTCCTGCTCGGCGATATCGAGGCCAAGGTCGAGGTTGAACTGCAAGGTGATCACCGATGAGCCGCCGGAACTCACCGACGACATGCGGTTGAGATCGGCCATCTCGCCGAACTGGCGCTCCAGCGGCGCGGTGACCGTCTGGGCCATTACCTCGGGGCTGGCGCCGGGGTAGGACGTCTGCACCTGGATGGTCGGATAATCGACCTCCGGCAGCGCCGACAGTGACAGGAAGTGGAAGGCGACCAGGCCCGCCAGCATCATCGCCGCCATCAGTAGCGTGGTCGCCACCGGCCGCTGGATGAACGGTCGCGACGGACTCACCGGCGCCCCCTAGGGTGGGCCGTCCGGCGCCTGCGCGACCGAGCGCCGCGCGCGATGAACTCTACAGCAGACGGCCGTCGGCTCACCCGCCGCCCCCGCCGCCACCGCCGCCGCCCGAGCCGCCACCGCGCCGATGGCCGCCGGCCGCGCCGGCGCTCGGCGGACGCTGGCCCGGCAGGGTCACCGGCGCGCCGTCGCGCAGGCGATCGCCGCCGTCAGTGATCACCGTCTGGCCGGCCGTAAGCCCCTGGGCGATCGAGGTGGTTTCCGCCGTGCCGGGGCCGACGGTCACCGTGGTCATCTTCACCGTGTTGTTGGCCTGCAGCACGAACACATAATCACCGGATGGCCCATGACGGACCGCGGTGGTCGGCACGATCACCTGTTTCTGCAGGGTGTCGGTCAGCACCGTCACATTGACGAACTGGTTGGGGAACAGCGCCCCGGAGGGGTTGGGGAAGCTGGCCTTTCCCTTCACCGTGCCCGTGGTGGTGTCGACGACGTTGTCGATGGTGGTCAGGGTCCCCTGCGCGATCACTTGGCCGCCCGCGCGGTCGTAGGCCGAGACGGCAAGACCCGCGCCGAAGTTCGGGTGCTTGGAAATCGACGGGATGGCGTCCTCGGGGACGGCGAAGACCACGTCGATGGGGTCGATCTGGGTGACCACCACCAGCGGCGTCGAAGAATTGGCGGCGACCAGATTACCAGCGTCGACCTGGCGCAGGCCGACCCGGCCGGACACCGGCGAGAGGATGCGCGTATAGGAGAGATTGAGCCTGGCCTGGGCCACCGCCGCCTGGTCGGTGGCCACCGTGCCGGCGTCCTGCTTGACCAGCGCCGCCTGGGTGTCGACCGTCTGGCGGGCAATGGAGTCGTGGGCGAGCAGGCCCTGGTAGCGCTTGAGGTCCAGTTCGGCGTCGGCGAGGGAGGCCGCGTCGCGAGCAAGCTGACCCTGCGCCTGCTCGACGGCGACCTGGAACGGCCGGGGGTCGATGGTCGCCAGCAGTTGGCCTTTGCTGACCAGTTGTCCCTCGCGGAAGTTCACCGCCTGCAGCGGCCCGCTGACCTGGCTGGTCACCTGCACGGTCGCCTCGGGGGTGACGGTGCCGAGCGCGGTGAGGGTGATTGGCACGTCGCCGAGGGTGGCCTTGGCGACCCCGACGGTGACCGCGCCGCGCCGTCCGCCACCGGCCCCGCCCGCCCCGCCGGGCGCGCCGCCGCCGGCGCACTTCGACAGCGCGAAGGCCAGCAGGCCGGCCACCAGCAGCACCAGCACGATCCCGATGATCGTCCGCCACGCCGGGCGTCGACTCTTGGGCGCAGGCTTACCAATGGGCTGAACGAATTGGCTCATCCCGTCTCCAAAGGATTGATTGCCAGGATTTACGCGCTAATCGGCCGAACCCCGAACGACGGCCCAATGTTGAAGTTCCAATCCAACACCAGAATGACAGAGCGCTACCACCTGGCAATACACCGAAATCGCGGCGCAATGCGACACGGCGTCAAGGCGATGCAGGCCGTGATGAGCCGCCCATAATCGTCCGTCGATCCCCATATCGCGCTGGCCAGGGCTGTGGGGGCGCACTAAAAGGGTCGCAATCCATCCCGCCCCGACGAGTCGACGGCTAAAGTTCGCCGCTCCATGGGACCTCAAGACGGGACCATCGGGGAGGCAACAGAGGGTTTTAGATTGGAGCCTACGAACACCGAGGCGCCAGATTACTTCCACAAGGTCGTTGATTGCCAGTGGGCGTGCCCGGCTCATACGCCGGTGCCAGAGTACATCCGGCTCATCGCTGAAGGGCGATACGCCGACGCCTATATGATCAACTGGAAGTCCAATGTCTTCCCGGGGATTCTCGGGCGGACGTGCGACAGGCCGTGCGAGCCGGCCTGCCGCCGGGGGCGCGTGGAGGACGAGCCGGTGGCGATCTGCCGCCTGAAGCGCGTCGCCGCCGACAACAAAACCGACATCACCGCGCGGCTGCCGCAGCCGGCGACCCACCGCAACGGCAAGCGCGTGGCGCTGGTCGGCGCCGGGCCGGCCTCGCTGACCGTCGCCCGCGACCTGGCCCCGTTGGGCTATGAGCTGACCATCATCGACGCCGATCCGCAGGCCGGCGGCATGATCAGGAGCCAGATCCCGCGCTTCCGGCTGCCGGAATCGGTGATCGACGAGGAGGTGAACTACATCACCGGCCTCGGCATGACCGTGCGCTCCGGCGAGCGGGTTGAGAGCCTTAAGAGCCTGCTGGCCGAGGGCTATGACGCGGTGTTCGTCGGCTCCGGCGCCCCGCGCGGCCGCGAGCTCGATATTCCGGGCCGCCAGGAGGCCAAGGCCAACATCCACATCGGTATCGACTGGCTTTCTAGCGTCTCGTTCGGCCATGTCGACAAGATCGGCCGACGGGTGATCGTGCTGGGCGGCGGCAACACCGCCATGGACTGCTGCCGCACCTCGCGCCGGCTCGGCGGCGAGGACGTGAAGGTGATCGTCCGCTCGGGCTTCGAGGAAATGAAGGCGTCTCCCTGGGAGAAGGAAGACGCGATGCATGAGGACATCCCGATCCTCAATTTCCTGGTGCCCAAGGAATTCACCCACGTCGGCGGCAAGCTGACCGGGGTGATTTTCGAGAAGGTGGACGTCAGCTACGACGCCAACGGCCGCCGCCAGCTGCTGCCCACCGGCGAGCCGGACCAGCATTTCGAATGCGACGACGTGCTGGTGGCCGTCGGCCAGGAGAACGCCTTCCCCTGGATCGAACGCGACATCGGCCTGGAATTCGACAAGTGGGACATGCCGGTGGTGAACCCGGCGACGTTCGGCTCGACCAACCCGAAGGTGTTCTTCGGCGGCGACGCCGCCTTCGGTCCGAAGAACATCATCTGGGCTGTCGCCCACGGCCACGAAGCGGCGGTCTCGATCCACAAACTGCTCGAAGGCGAGGATCCGGCGGAGCGGCCGGCGCCGGGCGTCACCCTGGTATCCCAGAAGATGGGCATCCACGAGTGGAGCTACGACAACGACCCGGTGAACGACCTGCGCTACCGGGTGCCCCAGCGCGACAAGGCCGAGGCGCTGGGCAACGTGCGGCTGGAGGTCGAGCTGGGTTTCGACACCAAGGTCGGCTTCAAGGAAGCCCAGCGCTGCCTCAACTGCGATATCGAGACGGTGTTCGCGACGCCGCTGTGCATCGAATGCGACGCCTGCGTCGACATCTGCCCGGTGGACTGCATCACCTTCACCGAGAACGGCGAGGAGGCGGCGCTGCGCGAGCGGCTGAAGGCCCCGGCGCTCAACCTCACCCAGGACCTCTACGTCTCCAGCATGCTGCCGACCGGGCGGGTGATGGTCAAGGACGAGGACGTCTGCCTGCACTGCGGCCTCTGCGCCGAGCGGTGCCCGACCGGCGCCTGGGACATGCAGAAATTCCTGCTGGAAATGACGCAGGCGGAGGATGCCTGCCCTAGCCACCGGATGGCGGCCGAATGACCCCGATCAAGGCCGTCAACGACTTCACATCCTCCACCGCGCAGCGGGGGAGGGGGACCGCCGCGCCAACGGCGCGGTGGTGGAAGGGGCACGAAGTCGGGGGAGCGTGCGGATGACCCCGATCAAGGCCGTCAACGACTTCGTGGTCAAGTTCGCCAACGTCAACGGCTCCGGCTCGGCCAGCGCCAACGGCATGTTCGCCAAGTCGATCCTTCGGATGGGCGTGCCGGTGGCGGCGCGCAACATCTTCCCCTCGAACATCCAGGGCCTGCCGACCTGGTACGAGGTGCGGATCAACGAGCAGAGCTATCTCGGCCGGCGCGGCGGCGTCGACCTGATGGTGGCGATGAACCCGCAGACCTGGGACGCCGACGTCGCCTCGATCGAGCCGGGCGGCTATCTGTTCTACGACTCCACCAAGCCGCTGCCGCCGGCCAAGTTCCGCCAGGATATTCAGATCATCGGCCTGCCGCTGACGGCGATCTGCAACGCCGCCTACACCGACCCGCGCCAGCGCCAGCTGTTCAAGAACATCATCTACGTCGGCGCCATCGCCCACCTGATCGGCATCGAGGCCGAGGTGCTGGAGACGCTGGTGCGCGAGGAGTTCGGCTCCAAGCCAAAGCTGATCCAGTCGAACCTCGACGCCCTGGAGCTGGGGCGCAATGCGGCGGCCGAGGCCTACCAGCCGATCGGCCTGAAACTGCGCCGCTCCGACAAGGTCGGCGACCGGATCTACGTCGAGGGCAATTCGGCGGCGGCGCTGGGCGCGGTCTATGGCGGCGCGACGGTCTGCGCCTGGTATCCGATCACCCCCTCGACCTCTCTGGCCGAGGCGTTCACCGCCCACTGCCAGGATTTGCGCGTGGACCCGACGACCGGCGAGGCGAAATTCGCCGTGGTCCAGGCGGAGGACGAGATCGCCTCCATCGGCATCGTCGTCGGCGCCGGCTGGAACGGCGCGCGGGCGTTCACCTGCACCTCGGGCCCGGGCATCTCGCTGATGCAGGAGTTCGTCGGCCTCAGCTATTTCGCCGAAATCCCGGCGGTGATCTTCGACGTGCAGCGCGGCGGGCCATCCACCGGCATGCCCACCCGCACCCAACAGTCGGACATCCTCAGCGCCGCCTACGCCAGCCACGGCGACACCAAGCATCCGCTGCTGTTCCCGGAAGACCCGACTGAATGCTTCGAATTCGGCGCGCTCGCCTTCGACCTCGCCGACCGGCTGCAGACCACCATCTTCGTCATGCTCGACCTCGACATCGGCATGAACGAGTGGCTTTGCCGGCCCTTCCATTGGGACGACAGCCGGGGCCTCGACCGGGGCAAGGTGATGACCTACGAGGAACTGGAGGCGGGTAAGGACTTCGGCCGTTATCTCGATGTCGATGGCGACGGCATCGCCTACCGCACCTTGCCGGGCGTCCACCCCAGCCGCGGTTCCTACTTCACCCGCGGCACCTCCCGCGACCCCTACGCCCGCTATAGCGAGGAGGGGCCGGTCTATGTCGCCAACATGCGCCGGCTGCTGGACAAGTTCGAGAGCGCCAAGGCGCTGATCCCCGCGCCGGTGATCCGCCCGGCCAAGCGCCGCACGCCGCACGGGGTGATCTATTTCGGTTCGACCACCCCGGCGATGCATGAATCCCTCGACGCCCTCGACGCCCGCGGCATCCAGCTGGACGCGCTGCGCGTGCGCGGCTTCCCGTTCAGCGACGAGGTGATGGCGTTCATCGAGGCGCATGAGACGGTGTTCGTGGTCGAACAGAACCGCGATGCCCAGCTGCGCACCCTGGTGATGGTCGAGGGCGGCGTCGATCCGGCCAAGCTGGTCTCGGTGCTGGGCTACGACGGCTCGCCGATCACCGCCCGCTTCATCACCGACGAGATTTCCCAGCGCCTGGTCGGTCACGCCAACAACCCCGTTCCGCAGGTCGCCGAATGACCTACATCACCAAGCCTCGCCTGCATCACCCGCTGCTGGCGCCCAATTCGCTCGGCTTCACCCGCCGCGACTATGAGGGCAAGGTCTCGACCCTCTGCGCCGGCTGCGGACACGACTCGATCTCGGCGGCGGTCATCCAGGCCTGTTTCGAACTCGACCTGCCGCCGCACCGCCTGGCCAAGCTTTCAGGGATCGGCTGTTCGTCGAAAACCCCCGACTACTTCCTGGGCGCCTCGCACGGATTCAACTCCGTACACGGACGGATGCCGTCGGTGCTTACCGGCGCCAACCTGGCCAACCGCGAGCTGATCTATCTGGGCGTCTCCGGCGACGGCGATTCCGCCTCCATCGGCCTGGGCCAGTTCGCCCACTCGATCCGGCGGGGGGTCAACATGACCTACATCGTCGAGAACAATGGCGTTTACGGCCTGACCAAGGGCCAATTCTCCGCCACCTCCGATCCGGGCTCGAAGTCCAAGCGCGGCGTGGTCAACCACGACCAGTCCATCGACCTGGTCGGCCTCGCCCTGCAGCTTGGCGCCACCTTCGTCGGCCGCAGCTTCTCCGGCGACAAGGCCCAGCTGGTGCCGCTGATCAAGGCCGCGCTCAGCCACAAGGGCGCGGCGTTCATCGACGTGCTGAGCCCCTGCGTGCAGTTCAACAACCACGTCGGCTCGACCAAGAGCTTCGACTACGTCCGCGAGCACAATGCGGCGATGAACCGGCTGGATTTCATCGAGCCGCGCGAGGAGATCACCGTCGACTATCGGCCCGGCGAGGTGGAACTGGTCACCCAGCACGACGGCTCGGTGCTGAAGCTGCGCAAGCTGGCCGCCGACTACGACCCCACCGACCGGCTCTCGGCGATGGGGCACCTGCAGATCCACCAGGCCCGCGGCGAGATCGTCACCGGCCTGCTTTACGTCGATCCGGACGCCGAGGATCTGCACGACCACCTGGCCACTGTTCAAAAGCCCTTGAACCAGCTCACCGACGCGGAACTGATCCCCGGCTCAGCCGCTCTTGCAGGCATCAACGACTCATTGCGTTAGATTTAGGCCAAGCTTAGGAACGGCCCTTGCAGGCCGCCCCCCTAGGGCTTCAAGACAAGACAGCGACGGTGAGGCGAGGGGACGACGTGACGGCGAACGCTATCCCAGGCCTCACTCCCGCGCCGACCCGGCATCGCCGACTGCTGGACTGGGTGGCCGAAATCGCCGCCCTGACCAAGCCCGACCGGGTCCACTGGTGCGACGGTTCGCAGGCTGAGTGGGACGCCCTCACCGAGGAGCTGGTCCGCGCCGGCACGCTCAAACGGCTCAATCCGCAGAAACGGCCGAACTCCTTCTATGCCGCCTCCGATCCGAAGGACGTGGCCCGGGTCGAGAGCCGCACCTTCATCTGTTCCAAGGACCCCGCCGACGCCGGCCCGACCAACAACTGGCTGGATCCGGCCGAGATGCGGGCGGACCTGAAGTCGTTGTTTGACGGCTCGATGCGCGGGCGCACCATGTACGTGGTGCCGTTCTCGATGGGCCCGATCGGCTCCAAGATAGGCGCGCTGGGGGTCGAGATCACCGACAGCCCTTACGTCGCTGTCTCGATGCGGATCATGACCCGGATGGGCAAGGCCGCGCTCGAGGCGCTTGGCGACGACGGTTTCTTCGTGCCCGCGGTGCACTCGGTGGGCCACCCGCTGGCCCCCGGCCAGGCCGACGTGCCGTGGCCCTGCAACGAAATCAAATACATCGTGCATTTCCCCGAGGACCGGGAGATCTGGTCCTACGGCTCCGGCTACGGCGGCAACGCCCTCCTGGGAAAGAAGTGCTACGCGCTCCGCATCGCCTCGGTGATGGCCCGCGACGAGGGCTGGCTCGCCGAGCACATGCTGATCCTCAAGCTGACGTCGCCCGAGGGCCGCTCGCACTACATGGCCGCAGCCTTCCCCAGCGCCTGCGGCAAGACCAACCTGGCCATGCTGCAGCCGGCGTTGGCTGGCTGGAAGGCCGAAACCATCGGCGACGACATCTGCTGGATGCGCTTCGGCGACGACGGACGGCTCTACGCCATCAACCCCGAGGCCGGCTTCTTCGGCGTCGCGCCCGGGACCGGGCCGCAGACCAACGCCAACGCTCTGGCCGCGCTCTCCTCGAACACCATCTTCACCAACGTCGCCCTGACCGCCGACGGCGACGTCTGGTGGGAGGGCTTGTCGGCGACGCCGCCCGAGGGCTTGACCGACTGGCGCGGCCGGGCGTGGTCGCCAGCGCTGGGCGAGCCCGCCGCCCATCCCAACGCCCGCTTCACCTCGCCGGCCGGACAATGCCCGGCGATCGCGGCGGAGTGGGAAGACCCCGCCGGGGTGCCGATCTCGGCGATCCTGTTCGGCGGACGCCGCGCCAGCGCGGTGCCGCTGGCCACCGAGGCGTTCGACTGGGCCCACGGGGTGTTCCTGGCTTCCAACATCGCCTCCGAAGGCACCGCCGCGGCGGAGAACAAGGTCGGCGAGCTGCGCCGCGACCCGTTCGCGATGCGGCCGTTCTGTGGCTACAACATGGGCGACTACTTCGCCCATTGGCTGAAGGTCGGCGCGGACGCCGACCCGGCCAAGCTGCCGCGGATCTACTTCGTCAACTGGTTCCGCAAGGACGCCGGCGGCAAGTTCGTCTGGCCGGGCTTCGGCGACAACGCCCGCGTGCTGAAGTGGATCGTCGGCCGGCTGGAAGGCCGCGCCGAGGCGCAGGAGACGCCGATCGGCCGCCTGCCGACGCCTGATTCCCTTGACCTCAGCGGTCTCTCGCTATCGCCGGCCCAGCTGGAGCTGCTGCTCAGCGTCGATCCCGACGTGTGGAGCGAGGAAGCGGCGCTGATCGCCGCCGACTACCAGGATTTCGGCGATCGGCTGCCGGCCGAACTTCTGCGACAGCTCGAGGCGCTGAACCGGCGTCTGGACGCCGTCCGCGCCGCAGCCGACGCGGCCTTCCCCCGCCGCGTCGCGCTCACCGCCTGACCGCCCGCCGCTACGACGGCTCCCAAGCCGCGCCGGTCGGGCGTGCGCCTGGTCCCTTTAAGAGGAACTCGTGAGAGATTTTGGCTTGAGTTCGAAGGTGGTGGTCGCGGGTCAGTTCCGCGGACCGCCCAATTCCGGAAACGGTGGCTATGTCTGCGGCTTGCTGGCGCGGGCTTTTGACGGACCGGTGACCGCGCTGCTGCGCGCGCCGCCGCCGCTGGATACGCCGCTCGACCTGGTGATCGACGACGGTGTCGCCCGGCTGCTGGGCGAAGGCGGCGTGCTGATCGGCGAAGCGCGAGCCGGCGGGACCGAACAGCTCACCCACCCACCCGCGCCGCCGAGCCTGGCGGCGGCGACAGCCGCGGCGGGGCGTTTTCCGGGCCTGGACCGGCCGTTCCACCCGGTCTGCTTCACCTGCGGCGACCGGCTGGACGAGGGCTATGGCCTGCGGCTCTTCACCGGCCAGGTCGAGGGCATGGCCGAAGGGATCGTCGCGGGTCCCTGGACCGTGCACGCGAATTTCGGCGACGCCGAGGGTCTGGCGCCGATCGAGGTGGTGTGGGCGGCGCTCGACTGCCCGGGCTCGGTGTCCTGGGTGGTCAGCGGCGCCGGCGGCGGCCTCTTGGGCACCATGACCTGCGAGGTGCTGCGCCGCCCGGCGGTGGGCGAGACCACCATCGTGGTCGCCTGGCCGATCGAACGCAGCGGCCGCAAGCTGATCTCCGGCACCGCGCTTTTCTCGGCCGAGGGCGAGCTTATGGCCCGCAGTCACCAGATCTGGATCGGTCGCGCGCCGCAGGCTTGAAGCGGCTAGGCGTCCTGCTTGCCGCCGATCTCGCGGACATGCTGCTCCATGGCCATGCGGTCCAGCGCCGAAAGCGGCAGGTCGCAGAGCAGCGCGATGCGGTTGCGCAGCAGCCGGAAGGTCTCATCGTAGGCCACCGCGATCTCGGCCTCTGTGCCGGTGGCCAGCGCCGGATTGGGCACGATCCACTGGGCGCTGATCGGGTGGCCCGGCCACGCCGGCGGCTCTTCCTTGGCCGCTTCGTCGCAAAGGGTGAAGATGAAGTTCATGTGCGGGGCGTCGGGCTGGGCGAATTCATCCCAGTGCTTGCAGCGGAAGTCCTTCTCCGGGAAGCCCTGGCTGCGCATCAGCGACAGCGCCACCGGGCTTACCTCGCTGGCGGGGGCCCAGCCGGCCGAGAAGGCGTCGAAGCGGTCAACGCCCAGGCGATCCATCAGCACCTCGGCGATGATCGAGCGGTTGGCGTTGGCGGTGTCCAGGAACAGCACATTGTAGATCTTATGGTCGGCCATATCGCCCCTCGACGCTAACTGGCGCAACCTTAGCCGGGCTCCTTGTCAGTTTTGTCACAGGAGCGTCACGGAGCCCGCGGCCTGGAAAAATCTTCCGGCTCAGTCGGCCGCACCGCCCCCGAGTCGCTTTTCTCTGGCCACAGTTCTATGGATGATCGAAAGTCGAATTCGAACGCTTGTTTGGGAGGAAAACATTCATGCGCGAAGCGGTCGTCGTATCCTATGCCCGTACCGGTCTGGCCAAGTCAGGTCGCGGCGGTTTCAACATCACACCCACCGTCAGCATGGCCGCCCACGCCGTGAAGCATGCCGTTGAGAAGTCAGGCGTCGAGGCGAGCGCCGTCGAAGACTGCTTCATGGGCAACGTCGCCCATGGCGCCGGCAACCTGGGCCGTAACGCCGCCCTGCTCGCGGGTCTGCCGGTCACCACCGGCGGCGTCACCATCAACCGTTTCTGCTCCTCGGGGCTGCAGTCCATCGCCATGGCCTCGCGCTACATCACCGATGACGGCGCCAATGTCGTCGTGGCCGGCGGGGTCGAGTCGATCTCGTTCCCGGGCGGCGGCGGCGCGCGCGAGAACAACGATCCCGAGCTGATCAGGATCGCTCCGGCGATCCACATGGCGATGATCGACACCGCCGACATCGTCGCCAAGCGCTACAACGTCTCCAGAGAGTACCAGGACGAATACTCCCTGGAATCCCAGCGCCGCATGGCCGCCGCGCAGCAGGCAGGCAAGTTCAAGGACGAAATCGTCCCGATGAAGACCAAGATGAAGGTCGTCAACCGGGAAACCAAGGAAGAGACCATCGTCGACTACGTGGTGGACAAGGACGAGTGCAATCGTCCCGACACCACCCTCGAGGGCCTCGCCAAGCTTGAGCCGGTCAAGGGCCCGGGCAACTTCATCACCGCCGGCAACGCCTCCCAGCTCTCCGACGGCGCCGCCGCCGTGGTGCTGATGGAAGCCAAGGAAGCCGAGCGTCGTGGTCTCGCCCCCATGGGCCGGTTCATGGGCTGGGCCGTCGCCGGCTGCGAGCCTGACGAAATGGGCATCGGTCCGGTGTTCGCCGTGCCCCGCCTGCTCGAACGTCACGGCCTGAAGGTCGACGACATCGACCTGTGGGAACTGAACGAAGCCTTCGCCTCGCAGTGCCTCTACGCCCGCGACCAGCTGGGCATCGATCCGGAGAAGTACAACGTCAACGGCGGCTCCATCGCCATCGGCCACCCCTTCGGCATGACCGGCGCGCGCCTCACCGGCCACGTCCTTCAGGAAGGTCGCCGTCGCGGCAAGGGCAAGTACGCCGTCGTCACCATGTGCATCGGTGGCGGCCAAGGTGGCGCGGGTCTCTTCGAGATCTATCACTAGCCTTCCTTCCCTCCCCCTAGCGAGGAGGGAAGACCGCAACGCGGTCAGGGTGGGGGAGTCCGAAGCGTCAACGCTAGCCGGCCAGGTTCGCGGCGGCTTCGGACATCCCCACCCAGCGCCGCTGCGCGACGCCGTCCCTCCCCATGAAGGGGAGGGAGGCTACGCCGCCTCCACTACCACCGCGGTGCCGTAGGCCAGCACTTCGGTGATGCCTTCCATGATCTCGTTGGCGTCATAGCGCATGGCGATCACCGCGTTGGCGCCGGCCTCGGTGGCGTGTTCGCAGAGGTGGTCGTAGGCCTCTTGCCGAGCGGTCTCGGCCAGGCTGACGAACACCGACAGCTTGCCGCCGAACAGCGACTGGATGCCGCCGGCGAAGTTGCCGAGCACGCTGCGCGAGCGGACGGTGATGCCGCGCACGAGGCCGAGGTGTTTGACGATCCGGTAGCCGGGAAGGTCGTTGGTGGTCGAGACGAGCATGAAATTCCCCCTGATTGGACGAGCGAACCATAGACCGGGGTCCCATGGCTGCGAAGCGGTCGCGGGTCGTGGTGCTTGTGAGCGGCGAGGACTCTGCTAGGACCACCGTCTGATCACCGATCACCGATCACTGACCAAGGCCCTGGGCTCCGCGCCGAGGGGATGGGGCGCGTTTTGGACGATGCTGTCGACACCAACCTGACCGAGGCGACAGCGCCGGGACTGATGAGCCCGGCGGACGCCGAGGAGGCCTACGAGAAGTTCGTCTGGGATAATCTCCCGCGCAACTTCGCCGGCCACTTCCTGCACGGCATGCTGGGCATGACCGGGTTTCGCATCTTCAACGCCCCGACCTTCCTGCCGGCCTATCTGCACCTGATCTCCCCGCCAGGCTTCTCCAGCCTGATCGTGGGCGGCGGCCAGGCGCTGCAGAGCCTGGGCGCGATTTTCTCGCCGGTCGTGGGCGCGGCCCAAGTGGAGCATCGCAAGAAGGTGCTGCCGGTCTCGATGCTGATGGGCACCCTGATGCGGGTGCAGATTCTGCTGATCGCGCTGGCCGCCTGGTTCCTGCATGGACCGCTGCTGGTGGCGGGCATTCTGGTCTGTCTGTTCCTGCTGGGGGTGTTTCAGGGCGCCCAGGGCGTCGCCTTCCAGATGCTGCTGGCCAAGGTGATTCCCACCCAACGGCGCGGGCTGCTGCAGGCGTTGCGGAATTTCTTCGGCGGCCTGGTGTCGATGGGCCTGGCCTATGTCGCCGGCCGCTACCTGATCGGCGACAATGTGTTCGGCAACGGCTACGCCACCACCTTCATCCTGGCCGCGATCCTGACCAGCCTGGGTCTCACCGCGCTGGCCATGCTGATGCGCGAGCCGGAGCCGCCGACGGTGAAGGTGCGCGCCCGAACCTGGGACCGGATGCGGGAGTTCCCCGCGCTGATGCGCGCCGACCGCGGCTACATGTTCTTCATGATCGCCCAGACCTGCGCCACGGCCGGGCGGATCGGCGCGCCCTTCTATATTCTGTTCGCCGCCCATGTGATGCCGATCACCGGCCACGGCGGCGGCGCCAACCTCGGCCTGCTGGCCTCGGTGCTGTTCGGCGGCGACAGCTTCAGCAACCTGATCTGGGGCACCATCGGCGACCGGTTCGGCTTTCGCGCGTCGTTCGTCGGCGCAATGGCCCTGTGGATCGTCTCGACCCTGCTGCTGCTGCTGGCTCACTCCGAGGCGCCCGTGGTGATCGCCTTCATCGGCCTTGGCGCGGCGCAGGCGGGCTTCCAGATGTCCAGCCAGACCATGGTGCTGGAGTTCGGCGCTCGCGACGACGTGCCGATGCGGCTCGGCCTCTCGCAGACCGCCCAGGGCGTCATGAACACCGCCGGTCCCTTCGTCGGCGGGGTGATCGCCACCTTCGCCGGCTATGTGCCGGTGTTCATCCTGTCGATGGTGTTCGAGGCCCTCGCGCTGGGCCTCTTGATCTTCATCGTCGACGAGCCGCGCTACCGCAACCGCCGAGCGGTCTAGCCGCGCGCTAGACGCCCTGGATCGGCGGCTGGAACAGGCCCTTGGGCGAAGCGGTGAACACCTCCACGCCCGTCTCGGTGACGCCCACCGAGTGCTCGCACTGGGCCGACAGCGACTTGTCGCGGGTGACCGCCGTCCAGCCGTCCGCCAGCAGCTTCACTTGGTATTTCCCTAGGTTCACCATCGGCTCGATGGTGAAGAACATCCCCGGTTTCAGCTCCGGCCCGGTCCCTTTGGCGCCGTAGTGCAGCACATTCGGCGCGTCGTGGAACACCCGTCCGACGCCGTGGCCGCAGAAGTCGCGCACGACGCTGCAGCGCATCGATTCCACATAGGCCTGGATGGCGTAGCCGACGTCGCCCAGCCGATTGCCCGGCTTCACTTCGGCCAGGCCCCGCGCCAGGCCCTCGTAGGTCACGTCCACCAGCCGTCGCGCCCTGGCCGAGACCTCGCCGACGCCGTACATCCGCGAGTGGTCGCCGTGCCAGCCGTCGACGATGACGGTGACGTCGATATTGGCGATGTCGCCTTCGCGTAGGGCACGATCGCCGGGAATGCCGTGGCAGACCACGTGGTTGGGCGAGATGCACAGGGTGTGGGAGTAGCCCTTGTAGTAGAGGCAGGCGGGCAGGGCGCCATGGTCGAGGGTGAACTCCCGCGCCAGCCGGTCGAGCTTCTCGGTGGTGACGCCGGGGACGACCTCGGGGACCAGCATGTCCAGGCACTCAGCGGCCAGCCGGCCGGCGCGGCGCATGCCTTCGAACCCCTCCGGCCCGTAGAGCTTGATCTCGCCGGTGCGGTATTCCGCCTCCAGGATGTCGTCGACGAAAGCCATCTTGATCTCCGTGGCGCGGGGACGCCCACGCCGAAGCCTTAAGTCGCCATCCTAGCACAAAACTTCAACGGCGGCCCGCGTCACGACGCGCTTTGCGGCCGCGCCGATCCGGCTAAGCTGACGCCGGCGCTCAATGGAGGTCCATACATGCGGTTGCCAGCCAGCCTCGCCCTGGCCGCGGCGGTTATCGCCGGCGCGGCGGCGGCCGCGACGCCGCACGTCACGCTGCAGGGCGGCGATGTCGCCTACGTCGGCGCCGACGGGGTCACCCACGTGCTGACCCATGGCGGCGGCTACAGCGACCCGGCCCTGGCGCCGGACGGCCATACGGTCGCGTTCATTCACACCGACGCGCCGGCCGCCTCGGCCGCCGACGATCCGCAAACCTCGCTCTGGATCGCCGACGGCGCGACCGGCGCGGCGCGCAGGCTGATCGGGCCGCAGCCGGCCAACGATCCGGCCCAGGATTTCGCCTCGTTCTCCGGCCCGGTGTTCTCCCTCGACGGCGGCTTCGTCTATGTCACCGCCATGGCCTGGGCCACCTCCGGCGCCGTGCACGAAGTGAGCGTCGCCACCGGCCAGCAGCATTTCGTCATCGACGGCGGCGTCCAGTCGGTGATCCGCACCGGTCCCTGGCGCGGCTACCTGCTGGTCCAGCGGCACATGTATTATCCCGCACCTAAGGAGGGCTCCTACGACCCGGTGTACGTCGTCCGCCCCGACGCCAAGCAGACCTTCCTGGTTCCCGGAACCGACAAGGACGAGGGCGCCTCGGTGGGGCCGTGGCTGAAGAAGAACGGTTGGGTGGCCTGGTAGGGGCGCCTACGCCTCCAAACGGTCATCGCCGGGCCTTGTCCCGGCGACCCAGGCACTCGCTGCATCGGGCGAGGCCGCGAGGCCGGAGCCACGCCGTCGTCGGCTCCGCTCGCCGCCGTACTGGACGACCGTGTTCCTGGGCAGCCGGGACTGACGCCCGGCTATGACCGCAAGCTTGGTAAAGCTGAACCCAGAAGAACGAACCCCTACCGCACCCACGGCATCCGCGATCCTAGGGTGATCGCCTCCACCCCCATCGTGCAGCCATAGACCAGCACCTCGACCCCGGCGCCCGCCGCCGCCTCCAGCCCGGCGGCGAACTTCGGGTCGAGGTCGGCGCAGGCGCTGAAGCCGTCGCAGTCGGTCCGCTGGACCACGAACAGCGCCACCGCCCGGGCGCCGCCGGCGACTTCGTCGGCCAGGTCGCGCAGGTGGCGGGCCGAGCGCGCCGCCACGCAGTCTGGGAACTCGGCCAGCGTGCCCGCCCTTCGAAGGTGGCAGTTCTTGATCTCCAGATAGCAGTCCGGCCGATCCGGGCCGCTGAGCAGGAAGTCCACCCGGCTGGCGGCGGCGAACTTCACCTCCCGCCGATGCACCGCATAACCCGCCAGTTCCGGAATTGCGTCCGCCGCCAGCGCCTCGGCGACCAGGCGGTTGGGGTGCAGCGTGTTGATCCCCACCAGCCCCCCGTCGACCTCGACCAGCTCCAGCGTCCAGGCCAGCTTGCGCTTTGGCCCGTCCGCCGGCGACACCCAGGCGACCAGCCCCGGGGTGTTCAGCCCCAGCATCGCCCCCGGGTTCGGGCAATGCGCCACAATCTCGCGCCCATCGTCCAGCAACACGTCTGCGAAGAAGCGTTTGTAACGTTGGATCAGGCGCCCGCGCGCCATCGGTTGCGGCAACAGCATGGGCGGCCTATGCCGTGCCGGCTTTTCAACGTCCAGGGCGGAGCTCATGGCCACCACGACCCGCGTCACCGCCGCCGTCATGATCATCGGCGATGAGATCCTGTCCGGCCGCACCCAGGACACCAATCTCAACTTCATCGCCAAGTACCTCGGCACCTACGGCGTCGACCTGGCCGAGGCGCGGGTGGTGCCGGACATCAAGCAGGAGATCATCGAGGCGCTGAACCATCTTCGCGCCCGCTACGACTATGTGATCACCACCGGCGGCATCGGCCCCACCCACGACGACATCACCGCCGACTGCGTGGCCGAGGCGTTCGGGGTCGAGCTCTACGAGCATCCGGAGATCGTCGAGATGATGGCCAAGCGCTGGGGCGGCGAGGTCAACGCCGCGCGCCGACGGATGGCCCGCGTGCCCGTCGGCGGCTCGCTGGTGAAGAATTCGGTGCAGGGCCCGCCCGGCTTCCAGATCGGCAATGTGTTCGTGCTTGCCGGCGTGCCGATGGTGATGCGCGGGATGATGGACGACGTGGTGCCGCGCCTGCGCACCGGCGCCGTGGTCATCGCCCGCACGGTCAAGGTTGAGGGCGCGGGCGAGGGCGTCATCGCCGACCCCCTGCGCGCCCTGGCCGGCGCGCACCCCGACCTTTCGATCGGCAGCTATCCCTTCTACGGCCCCGAGGGCTACGGCTCGAACCTGGTGGTCCGCGGCCGCGTGGCCGAGGAGGTCGAGCAGACCGTCGACGAACTCATCGTCGCCCTGGCCGACATCGGCGCCCGGGCGATCACCAAGCTTGACGCCTAGCGGGCCGAAAAACGCCCCAGAGGAGATTCTTCGAAGCATGCGCACTCCCAATCTCGTCGCCGCGGCCGCGACCGCGGTGTCGCTGGCGCTCGGCGCCGGCGCCGCCCACGCCGAAGACCCGGCGACCACTACCGACATCCGCTGCCTGGTGGTCTCCGCCGCCTTGAGCCAGAGCCCCGACCCCGACGCCAAGCGCGCCGGCGGCCTTGGCCTGATCTATTTCTGGGGCCGGCTGGAGGGCCGCGGCGCCACCGCCAACGTCGATGTGCGCCTGGGCGACGAGGCGGTGAAGATGACCCCGGACGACATCAAGGCCGAGGCGCCCACCTGCGGCTCAACCCTCACCAACGCCACCAACTCGCTGCAGGCGGCCGGCGAGAAGCTCAGCGAGCGCATGCAGGCGGCCGCCCCGCCCGCCGGCCAAGCCGCCCCGCCCCCAGCCACGGCGCCGGCGGGCCAGTAGCGCAGCAACGCGCGGGTTTCGGCCCCCGCCCAAGGCGCGGTATGACTGCGGGCCAGTGCGGGCGTGGCGGAACTGGTAGACGCAACGGACTTAAAATCCGTTGGGGGAAACCCCGTCCGGGTTCGACCCCCGGCGCCCGCACCATTGTTTTTGAAACGTTCTTTCGAGCTGGTCAGATCGCAGCTTTTGGCCCCGTGTGTAATTCCCGTGTAGCTTGTGTGCTCGGCTCGTTCTCTTCGGCGGCCGATGGTTCAGGAATCGTTCGCTCCAGTGCGGCGCTCGAGCCGCTGCGCCAGGGCATGGGCATGAGCAAGCCGGACTTCGAGGAAGGCGTGTTCTGCTGGAAGGGCCTTATCTACTACAAATGGACCCTCGGCGACCTGCTTCCGAAGGTCCGCCCCGTAGCGGCTCAAATCGTCGCCGTGCGGCCAGAAGGGCCGGTTACGGACGAGGAGCGCAACCTCATCGCCGGCGCCCAGTCGCGACTTGGCAACGGCATTGCCCGCGCTTGCGAAACGGTACGGATGACCCTGAAGGTCTATGACGACGCCTACGCTGACTTGACGCGAAACGGCCACCCGGAATCCTTCCGCGACTTCCTGATGAAGGCTCCGGGGCTGTTCTATGAGCTTGGAGAGCGCCTAGGCTCGGTGCACCACATCATCAGCTTCTGGCGATTTAGGTTCCCGGACGGCTCGCGGCTGAAGGTCGGCGCCGAGGAACTCGTCGATCTCCTGGCCGACTTTGAGGCCAGTTTCAACTTCTCAGGCTCGGCCGCGATCGCCGCTTGAGAACCCGCCGCTACGGGAATGGCTGACGGCTCCGCCGACAAACGGAACATCGTTTTCCCGGCCGGCTCTGAGGTGTCCATGCCCTCCCTGGGTGCCACTGCCTGATCCGCAGAAACAGCTCAGCCGCGCGACTGCGCGGTCGCCGACGCGGTTTCAGCAAAGGCCAAGCTCGACTCGAAGTCAGCGAAGATGTCCATCAGTTCTGGACCGGTCACCACCGGCAGATGGCCCTTCGGGAAGCGGAAGTTCCAGAAGCTGACGATGTGACTGACGGCGCCCAGCCGCTCGCCGAGCTCGCAGAACATTCCCGGCGCGCCAAGAAGGAAGTCCCGAAACGCCTGAGGCCTGCCATCAATCAGGCTGGCAAAGGCCTGATCGTAGAACCGAAGCGAGCGCCGGGCGCTCTTGAGGGTGTTCTCGATTGAGTCGCGCAACGACTCGCGCGTCTTCTCCAGATAGGCCCGCGTTGCCGTGTCCACGCCGCCCCGCGGCTTAGCCGAAGCGATTGCCTCGGCGACCCGCGTCACCGCGGGCAGGGCTTCGGACAGGGTCCATTTGTAGTATAGAAAGCCCTTCCAGGAGAAGACGCCCTCCTGATATTCGCGCCTTTCCAGCCGAAGCGTGAGCCGCAGCGGCTCGGTCTCCGCATCGACAGAGTCGGATAGGATCTTCTGGACGAGGCGCGAGCCCTTCACGTCATCGACAGCGTCGGGCGTGTCCCGAAATGACAGTTCGATCAGTTTCTGGATCTCGTGTTCGACGAATTTGAACATGCGCGCCATGTCGCCGTTCGAGATCTCGAAATAGCACCGGGCCGGATGGCGATTGTGGCGTCGCAGCTGCTCGCGGAGCAGAAAGGGGTCGAGTGATGGCAACTGGTCGATGATCGCCAGGAGCTCGCGGTCCTGAGGATCGGTCAGCCAAGTCCCACCGAACATTCCTTCCATGACATTGTCATAGTTAAACTGGTCCACGAACACCGATCGTCCCCCCAGCTTCAGGTCCTGACGGTCGATGGGGATGATGACCTTGGTGGCCGTCTGGCGCCCGTCGAAGAACAAGTCGCGCTCGTGGCGGCGGAGGCGGTGCTTCAGAACGATGGAATGGTTGAGCACCTGGCTTTTGAAGAACGGGCTCTCGGCGTAGGCGGGGTCGGTCCCTCTACTGCGATGGACGCGAAGCAGGTTGAGGACGCGCGACGAAGACGCGCTGTGCTCCAAATGCGCCAGATTGCGGACCGCCTGATCGTTCAAGTCTATCGCCCCGGGCCAACCGCCGGCCGCACAAGCGGCGGGCTGCAGGCTAAGCTTGTTCCACTCCCTACTGGGTTCGGCTTTCAGAGTGCTTAATCCACCCGGAATGGGTAGTCGGGGCGGTCGCACTCCTAGGATTGCAAGTCGCGCGGACCTGCCGGTTCAACACGTAGCCTCTGCTGAAGTGTAAAGGAAATCGCAGCGACACATCGCCTCGAAAGGGCGTCGTAACTACACCCCGGGGCCTATCACGTGATCTGGCGGAAGATCCCGCCCGGGGAATAGTTGTCGGCGACGCTCAGCTGCAAGAGCTGTTGGCTCGGCCACTGGCTTACCACTTGTCCGGTGGCTCGATTGACAGTCTTATAGACGTACTCGCCGGCCGCCTTATCGTCCTCGATCACCAAGCCGAGGTTAACCACGGTTGCAGCGGCGCTCTGAATCGGCGCGTGGCTCGGCGTGGCGCCGACTAGGCCGGAGGCCGCATCAGATAGACCGAGGGAGGAGGCGGAAAGGTTCACGGGTCCGATTTCCAGAGATCAGACTCAACGGGAGCCCGGCCAATTCCAGCGGTGCTGATAGTTGGCGGGCCGAGAAACACGCATCACAACATTATGGCCCGCATAACAGCGTTCGCTGGCTAATGGTGAAGATGAGCCACCAGGATAACAGCGCGCCGTCAAACGTCGATCGGTGCTGTCGTCTAACTCTAAACTAACTCGACTTTCGCGGCGCTCGATGACCTCGGGCTTCGCCATCTCCACAGACCTGGCCGGCTGCAGGAAAACAATCGCGCCGAAAACAGCCATCTTCCGATCCCCAGACGGGAGCGGAAGATGCAGGGGTTCAAGTCTGGACCCTCGGCGCAGCGGTTCCCACCACCCACGCGGCGATCTACAACACCTTCTACACCGCCCGGCATCTCACCAGCCGACGAACACTGAAAGCGCTACGCCAAGCAGCCGCCGAGGCGTGGTCACAGGCGAATTGCGCCTAGATTTCCGGAGGGAAGGGGAGCTGCCGGTCCTAAAGACCTAACCTGACAGCGCTCGTTTCAGCCGTTTGGGTCCTCGTGCGTGGTTTGGGGGCGCTTTATCGGCCGGCGGAGCGTTCGGCTTCGGCGGCGGCGGATTGTGCCACTCCTGAGGTTTGTCCGATCCGCTCTCTGTGGCCTTCCAGGCGCCTGTCCCTCGTCGGCGGGCTTCGGCGGCGCCGAGGCGGCGGGTGCCAAGGCAGCTGTGACTGCCGGTTAGCCGGCGCGGATTCTGTCACAGCGAAAGCGAGAGTTCCCGCTGGTAGTTCGCGGCACGCCGCCGCACGACGTCGCAGAGGTGCTCGGCGATCGGGGTCAGCGGTACGCCGCTCTGGCGGACCACGCAGACCGGAGCGGCGGCGACCGGGCCGACCTGGGTCAGCACACCGACGGAATCGGCCAGCCCCGGCAGGTCAAGCCATTGCCGCGGCACGGCGCTGAGCAGGTCTGACGAGGCCACCGCGACCAGCGTCTGCACCGCCGAGCGGGTCTGCATCACCACGATCGGGCGCGGCAGGCCGCGCTCCTCGAAGAAGCGCTCGAAATCGGCTTCGCTGGCCTGGGTCGACAGGCTAGGCCGTATCCAGCGCGCGGCGGCGATCGACTCCAGGGAATTGGTCTCCAGCAGCTTGTGGCCCCTGCGGGCGACGACCACGCCGTCGTTGTCAAACAGCCGATCCACCGACAGCCCCGGCGCAACGCTCTGCAGGTCGAGCCCGCCGACGAAGAAATCGATCCGCCCGTCAGCGACCTCGTGTTCCACCGCTTCGAAGCTGCTCTCCGACAGGCTGACCAGGGCGTCGGGGTAGCGCTTGCGGAAGCAGGCCAGCGCCATGGGCAATAGGGCGATGCTGGACGACAGCGACATCGCCACCCGGACCTGGCCCGTCGAGCGGCCCTTGATCTGTTCGACCTCCTCGCGTGCGCGCCGCAGTTCCGAATCGACGATCAGCGCCCGGCGCGTGAAGGCCTCGCCGACCAGGGTCAGCCGCACGCCCTTGGAGTGACGCTCAAACAGCGCCGCGCCGAGCTCATGCTCGATCTCGCGGATGCTGCGGGTGATCGCCGGCTGGGCGATGCCGACCCGACGCCCAGCGGCGCGGAGACTGCCCAGTTCGGCGACGGCGAGCACGTCGCGGACATGACTGAGCTTCATCGCGGTCTCCCCCTGTTGCGCGCCATGCGTTGATGGCCCATTGGGGCGCCGGTTACGGCCAAAGCCGGTCCGCTTCCCCACGAGATAGTAATGTCACCTGACTTATGTCCGATGGCAAGACCAATCTGTCTGCGCGACCTGGCGACTTGTCTCCGAGAGAGCCAGGAGGCTGGGCTCTACCGAACTGAGCTATGGACTTGCGCCGCAAGACCTTTCAAATTCCGTGAGATAAGTCGGGCAGGGGTCCAATATCGGATATGGTCAGATTGCTTTCCTATATGCCTGCTCGACGGTCGAGTCGCCGCGATGCCCCTGCTCGCCCGCAGACGGCGAGCGGGACGATGGTAAGATGTTGAAACGGGTATCGGCGGCGAAGTTGTCTAACGCGAATGTCTAGGGTGCGATCGAAGCAAGACGCCGATGGCGCGGCCGCAGGGAAGGCGCCGGTGACCCGCGCTCTGCCACGCAGTCCGACGGTCAATCCTCTGAGCCAGGGCGCCCCGCGACTGTCGAGCCAACTGCGTCAGCTCACCAAGCGGCGCCAGAGTCTGGGACGGGGGCTGTTCACCCTCGCCCGGATCTACGACGCCATGGTGCTGCAGGACATCCACGCGGCCGGTTACACCGACATCCGGCCGGTCCACACCAACATCCTGCGCGCGGTCGATGTCGGAGGCACCCGGCTGACCGACGTCGCCTCGACACTGAACATCACCAAACAGGCGACCGGCCAGGTGGTGAAGGAGTTGGTCGAACTCGGCTATATGTCGCTGCTAACCGTGCCGCACGACACGCGGGTGCGCATGGTGGTGTTCACCGAGCGCGGCATGAGCCTGCTGCTGCACATCGGCGAGACCTTCGGCCATATCGACCGCCACCTCGCCGAGCTGGTCGGGGAAAAGGCGCTGCAGTCATTCCGCGAACAGCTCGAACAGATGATCCGCGGATCGAAGGACCTGGTCTAGGGCGGCTTCAGACGACTGCATAGTCGATGTGGCTGATCGCGCCGTCGAACATGCCGGCTACCTCGCGCACCCTGAGGCGCAGCGCCTGCCGACCCGGCGACGCCAGCATCTCATCGACGCCATCGCGGTCATCGAACTCGACCAGCACCTGGCAGGCGATCCCGGGCGGGCTGTCCTCCAGCCGCTGCGGCCAGAGCGCCTTGGCGCCGCGTACGCCGGGCAGCGTTCGCAGGGCTGGCGTCAGCTCGCTGTTGATCGCCTCGCGGAAGGCGTCCTCAAAGCCGGTCTTCGCCGCGCCGACCCAGAACGCGGAACGGATCCACATGGCGCTATCAGTTCCCGCCGGCGTCGACGAAAGGGGTCATGCGGCGAGCGACCCGCGTGCGCCAGTCGCCGTAGGGCTCGTAGCCTTCGCTGGATTCGCACAGCGACCTGGTCAGTTCGGTGATCTCCGCGTCGGACTTGTCAAACTCCAACGGGATCAGGAACGGCTGGGTGATGTACCAGTCGGTGTCGACGAAGAACTCCAGATTGTTCCCCTCCGGATCGTGGGCGTAGATACTCCAGGCGATCCCGTGGTTGGCCGGAAACAGGTCGCTGGCGCCACCGCCGAGCAGGCGATCGTGGATGTCGCGGAGGTCCGCCAGCGAGCCCATCTTGAACGAGATCTGGTTGATGCTCGGCCCGAACTGCGGGTTGGCGGTGTTGGCCGGCAGATTGGCGGGACGACCGGTCGCAAGCACTATCTGGTGGTGGTCGAAAGGATCGCGCGAGAGGAACACCAGCTGCATGCCGCCGGCAGTGCCACGGTCGGTGACCGTGAACCCCAGCACGCCGGTGTAGAACGCCTCCATCCGCGCGATGTCCGACACGCTGAGACCCATGTGGCTGAACTTCAGGTTCGGGGCGCCTTTACCCTCAGCTGGCGTGGTCATGCTGTCTCTCCGAGTTTGAGCTTCGACTGGGTTGCGGCCGCCTGATTTCCCGTGACGACGTCCAATATCGCCCCAGGATCGCCGGACACGCCTCGCCAGGCAATGTGCTGGTCGGGCCGGACGAGCAGCAGCTCGGCGCCGGCCAGAGCCCTCAGCTCGTCGGCTCCCGGCAGGTGGAGAATCTCCAGCGGCACGCCCCGCGCCGCCGCCGCGTCGCGCCAGCCGGCGCCCGTCACCGCCTCGCAGAGGTCGATCAGCGTGAACCCCTGCCCAAGGCGGTCGTAGAGCGAGCCCCCGCCCGGTAGCCAGACGTGCGGCAGGCGTTGGCCGGCGGCGGCGCTGGCGGCGTATTCGGTCGGGTCGTCCGGGGTCGCAGCGGCGCCGTCGTCGATGATGGCAGGCGAGCTCCGGTAGCTGAGGCCGAGTTGGATTCCCGGCGTGTCAAACTCCCAGCGGGCGAAGGCGGCCAGATGGCGGCTGGCGTCCGCCCGCGCCCGCGCCCCGGCGTCGGTTTCCGCCTCGATCTCGGCGCCCACAGGGCATTCGCCGTTGCGGCGCGCGAGGGTCAGCGCATAGCTGGTGTTCCGCAGGGCGGTCGGTTTGCGCTCGGCCTCGTAGGTGTCCAGCAGCGCCTCACCCGCCCAGCCCTGGGTGACGCCGGCCAGCTTCCAGGCCAGGTTCACCGCGTCCTCGATGCCGGTGTTGACGCCGAAACCGCCGGTGGGGGTAAAGAGATGCGCGGCGTCGCCCGCCAGGAAGCAGCGCCCGATGCGGAACCGCTCGGCGACCAGGCTGACGCCGGCGCGCCAGTCGGCGGAGGAGATCACCTGCGCCGGCGTCGGGGCGCCGACCACCTCGTCGAGCACTTCCTGGAACGGCTTCGCGGGCGTTCCGTCGGCGGGCAGTTGGTAGTGCAGCAGATAGAGGCCTCCGTCCGGGTCCAGGGTCAGCAGCAGCGCGCGCAGGTGAGGCAGGATGAACCATTGCTGCCAGGCGTGCGGATGCCGACGCATCGCTTCGAGGCCGGGCGCCCGGAAGTAGGTGGCCTGCATGCGGCCGCCCATGAAATCCAGTTCGAGCCCGCCTTCGCCCAGCAATCTGGTGCCGATCGCCTGGCGGACGAAGCTGCGACCCCCGTCGGCGCCGACCACGTAGTCCGCGCGGATCGACTTGCGTTCGTCGTCCGCGCCTTCGACTTCCAGATCGACGCCGGCGGCATCCTGGGCCAGGCCGACGACGCGCTGATTGAAGCGGATGTCGACGATCGGGAACTGCCGCGCCCGTTCCAGCAGCAGCGGCTCAAGCACCAACTGGCTAGAGCGGAACTGCGGCTCGGGGGTCGGCCACCGCGTGCCCGGTTGCCGCGTCTCCGCGATCGCTTCGCCGGAGGACGGCAGCGAGACGCGGTGCAGTTCGTGGCCGAGCAGGCGGGTGTAGTAGGCCACGTCGGTGCGATAGTCTTTGGACGGACTACGTTCGCGCAGGCGGTCGCTGAGGCCGTGGCGGCGGTAGATCTCCATCGACCTCGCGCCGTGGGTGTTGGCCTTCGGATGGGTAGAGACGCCGGCGCTGTCGCCGAGCAGGACCGCGGGCACGCCGCGCATGCCCAGCTCCGCCGCCAACATCAGCCCGACGGGGCCCGCGCCGACGATGGCTATGGTGGTCGTTTCGGGCTGGGTCAAAGCGCTACCGTCTCTGGAGTGCCGACGCGACCGCCCAGTTGCGAGTGGAGGTATCCGCGCATCGGCCTGACTTATTGGCGAGGCCCGGCGAGCGGCTAGATGGTAGTTCTGGCCCGGCGATAACGCGCCTGTATCGGGGGGCGTCGAAGCGATGCGATGGCGGCATCGCTCGCGCCGAGTTCATATCTCGACAGCCAAAACCGGCGCGAGCTAATCCAGCCTAGCCTGAGCGGCCAATAGGCTCGTCTGTTGTTCCGAGCGGGATAGAGAATTCGCGGACGACGACGGATTGCGTTCTTTTGCTACCGCGCGGGAAGAGCTTCGTCGGGCCGCAGCGCGGATAGCTTTCTATTTGTATCGACTACCGCGCGACCGAATTTTCTTCACAGACGAACGTAGTACAGCAGCCCGGCGAAGAGCGGGCGAGAGTCCAGGGGGAAACATGTTTCGCAATCGGTTGATGGCCTCGGTGGCCCCGCTGATCATGCTGGGTTTCGGCGGTCTGGCGCACGCGCAAACCGCGCAGCCGCCGGCCTCGCCGCCGCCCGCCTCGCCGCCGGCGGCGACATCCGACCAGCCGGCGACATCGACCCTGGGCGAGATCGTCATCACCGCCGAACACGTTACCGAGAACCTGCAGCGCGCGGCCATGCCCGTCGATGCGGTCTCCGGCGCCAACCTGAGCAAGGCCGGTATCACCAACGCTACCACCCTGGGAGAGCTTGTGCCGGGCCTGGCCGCGCCTGACTTCGGCGGCGGCACGGTCAGCTACTTCATTCGCGGCGTCGGCAATTTCTCCGAGGAGCCGTTCGGCGATCCGGCGATCGCCTACAACTACGACAACGTCTACCTCGGCCTGCAGGTCGAGACCGGCATTCCGTTCTACGATCTGCAGCGGGTCGAGGTGCTCAAAGGCCCGCAAGGCACGCTCTACGGACGCAACGCGACCGGCGGCGCCATCAATGTGCTGCCCAACCAACCTCAGACCGGCGTGTTCGGCGGCTACGTGAACGCCGGCTACGGCAACTATTCCGCCTATGACGTCGAGGGCGCGGTCAACATACCGATCGGCGATGAAACCGCGCTGCGCTTCTCCGGCGACGTGGTCGGCCACGGCCCCTATCTGTCGGATGGCACGTCGGACGAGGACACCAAGTCGTTCCGCGCCCAGATTCTCAGCCACATCACCCCTCAGCTGACCGTGCGAATCTCCGGCGACTACACCGACGTCGGCGGCGTCGGCGCCGGCGGGACCTATCTGGGTGACTACACCTACGCCGGGCCCGCGGGTTACATCTTCCACCCGACCGGCTTCGCGGCGTCGAACGGCTCGCAGTCGCCGAGCTCGGAAGCCTTTCTGCAGACCCTGAACGCCGCGCCGGCCGGCCGCAATCTGCCCGCCGACACCACCCGGCCGTTCATCGACAACAAGCTCTACGGCACGGAAGCCGAGATCGACTACGACACCGGCTTCGGCACCCTGACGGTCATCCCGGCCTGGCGCGGGGCCGACGCCGACTTCGGCTACGGCACCATCGGCACGCCGGCGCAGGTGACCGAGAAGATCAATCAATACAGCATCGAGGCACGCTTCCTCGGCCGCCGGATCGGCATCTTCGACTACTCCGCGGGCGCCCTCTATTACGCCCAAGACCAGGCCGGCACCTTCGTCATCGATCAGGGCCCGATCGATGTCTTCCAGAACTATGTCGACAACCTGGATTCCTACGCCTTCTTCGGGCGGGCGACGGCGAACCTGACCGACCAGTTCCGGGTGGTGGGCGGCGTCCGCTACACAGTCGACCACACGGCGTTCAACGGCGCCGCCGAGGCGCTGACCATCGTCTGCCTGCCCAACGCGATTTCCGGCTGCCCGGGCGGTCCGGAGTTCCAGTTCTCGACGACCCCTGGCGGCCAGCCACTGCCGGTGCCGTCGATCCCGATCGGCGGCGGCGCCTACGTGCCGACCCATCCCACCCCGACCACCATCATCAGCCGCACCGACACCATCGTGCCGCAGTCGTCGCTGACCGATACCGCGCCCACCTTCCGGGTGGCGCTCGAATACGATGTCGCCCCGCACTCGCTGCTCTACGCGAGCGTCGAGACCGGCTACCGGTCGGGCGGATTCAACATCGCCGGCGGAGGCAACGACGAAATCTATCAGCCCGAGCACATCACCGCCTACACCATTGGCAGCAAGAACCGCTTCTTCGACAGCCGCATCGAGCTGAACGGCGAGCTGTTCCTGTGGAAATACACCAACCAGCAGGTCAGCCATCTGACCGAGGACGCCGCCGGCAACGCCAACAACATCGTCCAGAACATCGGCGCCTCGACCAACCAGGGCGTCGAGGTGGAGGGCCGATTCCTGGTCACCTCGCTGACCTTGCTGACCGCCAACGTGCAGTACCTCGACGCCACCGACAACGCCTTCACCTACCGGGCTCAGATCCCCAGCGGCCTACCGCCGGTGACCGGCTGCCCCTACACCCTGGTCAGCGCCGGACTCTACTCCGTCAATTGCTCGGGCATGCCGGCGTTCAATTCGCCGAAATGGACGATCAATCTCGGCATCGAGCAGACCATTCCGCTCGACCAGTACAAGCTGGTGGTGTCGGCCAACACCCAATACCTCTCCAGCCGCTACGTCGCCTTCGACTACCTGCCGCAGGAACTCGCGCCGGCGGTCTGGCAATCCAACGCCCAGGTCGCGCTGTCGCCGGACGAGGGGAAGTGGACGCTGGCGGTCTACGTCCGCAACATCGAGAACACACGCTATCCGGTGAACATCGCGCGATTCCCGACCGGCGACTTCCTGGTCGAGACCACGACGCCGCCGCTGACCTTCGGCGTGCAGGCCAGCGCGCGGTTCTAGACTTCGGAGTATAGGTCGCTAGACGCCTTCGATCGTGGGCGCGCCGGTCCAGAGATCGGCGCGCCGGGAGTTCGCCCATGAAGCTGCTGCGGTTTGTGGATCAGGCCGGATCGCCCGCACTGGGCGCCCTGGTCGACGGCGGCGTTGCGCCGCTAAGCGCGCTGGCGCCGGAGTATGCGCAGATGCGCCAGATCGCGGCGGCCGACCGCGAGGCGCTGCAGCGGCTCAGCGACCGTGTCGCCGGCGCGAGGCCTGAGTTTGCGCTGGCTGACGCCGAGCTGCTGGCCCCGATCGAGCGGCCGGGGAAGTATCTGGCCATCGGGATGAACTACGGCGCGCACGCCAAGGAGGCCGAGAAGCTCGGCGTGACCGTCTCCAAGCACCAGACCTGGTTCAACAAACAGACTACCTGCATCGTCGGGCCGTATGCGCAGATCGATCCTGGCGTCACCGAGCGCCTGGACTACGAGGTTGAGCTTGGCGTGGTCATCGGCGCGCCCGCCAAGGGGGTCAGCGAGGCGGACGCGCATCGCCACGTGTTCGGCTACTTCGTCGCTAACGACGTGTCCGCCAGGGACTGGCAGTTTCACTCGCCGACCTTCACCATGGGCAAGTCCTTCGACACCCATGGCCCCATCGGCCCGTGGATCGTCACCGCCGACGAGATCCCCGATCCGCATTCGCTGGACCTGCGCTGCCTGGTCAACGGCGAGCAGCGACAGTCCAGCAACACCTCCAAGCTGATCCACAACATATGGCAGCAGATTGCCTATCTCTCGACGGCGTTCACCCTGGAGACCGGCGACCTGCTGGCCACCGGCACGCCGGAGGGCGTCGGCGTCGGCATGGATCCGCCGCGGTTCCTTACCTCCGGTGACGTCGTCCGTTGCGAGGTGGACGGCATCGGCGCGATCGAGAACCGGGTCCGCTAGCGTTCAGCCGAGCGGCGGCGCGGGGCGCTGGATCACCGGGCGCAGGGCGAAACTGGACTGGATGTGGGCGACGCCCGGAATGCGGGTCAGGCTGTTCATCAGGAACGCCTGATAGCCGGCGAGATCGGGCGCCACGACCCTGAGCATGTAGTCGGCGCCGCCGGTCATAAGGAAGCAGCTCATCACCTCCGGCGCTTTGACGATCTCGCGCTCGAAAAGGCGGATCGCCTCCTCGGTCTGCACGGCCAACGTCACCGAGACATAGACGCTGATGGTGGCGCCCAGCTGGTCCTCGGCCAACCGGGCGCTGTAGCCCAGCACATAGCCCTCGCTCTCCAGCCGGCGCACCCGGCGCAGGGTCGGCGTCAGAGACAGGCCGATCCGCGCGGCCAGATCGCGCCAGCTGATCCGGCCGTGCTCGGCCAGGATCGTCAGGACCTTCAGATCGAAGCGATCGAGCGTTCTAGCTGAGTTCATATGGTCGATTCTCTGTCAATCCTTAGTGCATTCACGCTCGCGTAGCGTCCATCATTAGAAACTATGGTGAGAAGCGCCCCCAGGAAACCGCTAAATGTTCGCGGTCGAATGTGAAGGGGCAGGAATCGCTGTGAACGCCCATGCCAAAACGCCCCAGTTGGCCAACGACCGGCTGGATCTGCTGTTCGACCTGGACCGCAAAGTTCAATGGCTGTCCGCCTGGACCATCCACAACGCCAATCATCTGCGCGAAAGCCGCGACGGGCTGAAGGTCGGCGGCCACCAGGCGTCGTCCGCCTCGATGGCCAGCATCATGTCGGCGCTCTACTTCTCGGTGCTGGAGCCCAGCGACAGGGTGGCGGTGAAACCGCACGCCAGTCCGGTGTTCCACGCCATCCAGTACCTCTACGGGCGCCAGTCCCTGGACCAGCTGCAGCGGTTCCGCGGACTGGGCGGCGCGCAGTCGTATCCGTCGCGCACCAAGGACAAGGACGGCGTCGATTTCTCCACCGGCTCGGTAGGCCTGGGCGTGGCGATGACCGCCTTCGCCTCGATCGCCCAGGACTACATGCTGGCGCACGGCCGCATGGCGCCTGAGCGGACTGGCCGGATGATCTCGCTGCTGGGCGACGCCGAGCTCGACGAGGGCAACATCTACGAGTGCGTCATCGAAGGCGCCAAGCACGACCTCCGGAACTGCTGGTGGATCGTCGACTACAATCGTCAGAGCCTGGATGCGACCACGTCCGACAGCATGTTCCTGCGCTTCGCCGACATCTTTCGGGCGGTCGGCTGGGACGTGATCACCCTGAAGTACGGGCGCAAGCTGCAGGCGGCCTTCGCGCAGCCCGGCGGCCTGGCGCTTGAGGCCTGGATCGACGAGTGCCCGAACGACCTTTACTCGGCGCTGGTGTTCCAGGGCGGCGGCGCCTGGCGCGAGCGGCTGCTGGCGGATTTGGGCGCGCGGCCGGGGTTCAGGAAGCTGCTGGCGGCCTACGACGACGAGGCGCTGAGCGAGCTGATGACCAACCTGGCCGGCCATGACCTCGGCCTGCTGCTCGACACCTTCCACACCGCCCGCGACGAGAAGCCGAAGTTCTTCATCGTCTACACCATCAAGGGCTTCGGCCTGCCGTTCCAAGGCCACAAGGACAACCACTCCGGCCTGATGACCGAGGCGCAGATGGCCACCTTCCGCGCCACGATGGCGGTGCCGGAGGGCGAGGAATGGGCGCCCTTTGCCGGCCTGCCCCGGTCTGAGGCGGACTACCGCGCCTTTCTGGCAGCGACGCCCTTCGCCGGCCGCGCGGAGCACACCGCGCCGGCCGCCATCGTGCCGGTTCCCGCCGCGGCAGAGTTTCCGCGCCCCACCGGCCGGCAATCGACCCAGGTCGCCTTCGGCAAGATCCTCAACGACCTCGCCCGCAACGGCGGTCCGCTCGCCGACGCCATCGTCACCACTTCGCCGGACGTCACCGTCTCCACCAATCTCGGCGGCTGGGTCAATCAGCGGGGTCTGTTCTCCCGCGGAAGCCGCAACGACCAGTTCCGCGACAGCAAAATCGCCTCGCCGCAGCGCTGGAGCATGGGCCCCGAGGGCCAGCACATCGAGCTCGGCATCGCCGAGAACAATCTGTTCCTGCTGCTGGCCGCGCTCGGCCTCACCGGCGACCTGTTCGGCCAACGGCTGATCCCGGTCGGAACACTCTACGACCCGTTCATCAACCGCGGTCTCGATGCCCTCAACTACGCCTGCTACCAGGACGCCCGGTTCATGCTGGTGGCGACCCCGTCCGGCCTGACCCTGGCGCCCGAAGGCGGCGCGCACCAGTCGATCCACACGCCGCTGATCGGCATGGCCCAGGACAAGCTCAGCTACTTCGAGCCGGCGTTCGTCGACGAGCTGTCGGAGATCATGCGCTGGGGCTTCGAGCACCTGCAGCAGCCGGATGGCGGGTCGATCTATCTGCGGCTCTCCACCCGCATCCTCGAGCAGCCGCAGCGCGAGCCGCCGCCGAGCTTCGTTCACGACCTCACCGAGGGCGCCTACTGGCAGGTCGAACCTGAGCCCGGCGCGGAACTGGCGATCGTCTACTGCGGCGCCGTCGCGCCGGAAGCCCAGGACGCCTTCGACCAACTGATCGACGAGGTTCCAGGCTCGGGACTGCTGGCCGTGCCCAGCGCCGACCGACTGCACCACGGCTGGTCGAGGGCGCGGGCGGCGGGAAACCTCGGCGGCTCGCACATCGAGCGGCTGCTGGCGCCGTTGGCCCCGGACGCCGGCCTGGTCACCGTCATCGACGGTCCGCCGGCGACGCTGTCCTGGCTGGGGGGCGTGCGCGGACACCGGGTCTCGCCGCTGGGGGTCGACCATTTCGGCCAGTCCGGCGATCTGCCCGACCTCTACCGCACCTACCGTCTGGACGCCGAGGCGATCCTCGACGCCGCCGCGGCGGTGCTCGCATGAGCGTCGACATCCTGATGCCCGCGCTGTCGCCGACCATGGAGGAGGGCACGCTGGCGAAGTGGCTGGTGAAGGCCGGCGACACGGTCAAATCCGGCGACGTGATCGCCGAGATCGAGACCGACAAGGCGACCATGGAAGTGGAAGCCGTCGATGAGGGCGTGGTCGAGAGCCTGCTGGTGCCGGAAGGGACCGAGGAG
>Ga0302279_10001311_pt1 | contig 35449 bp, 27 predicted proteins | sample III_Bog_N3_3_FD_194541 | JGI IMG/M metagenome (GOLD analysis project Ga0302279, IMG submission 194541) | Peat permafrost microbial communities from Stordalen Mire near Abisko, Sweden - III_Bog_N3_3 | ecosystem: Environmental > Terrestrial > Soil > Wetlands > Peat | place: Sweden: Abisko...
CACGGAGTGGATCAACGGCGCCTTTGTCGTGGCCCCCGATTTTGGGCTGCAAAACGCCTACTACGCCAAGCGCAAGCTGGTGCCCTTCGGCGAATACGTGCCGCTCCGGCCGCTGCTCGGCTGGCTTTCCAAATTTGTGCCCATCGGCGACGGCGACTTTGTCGCGGGCACCGATCCGTCGCCGCTCCTGCTCAATCTGCGGTCCGGCCTCCAGGCGGCCGGCATCCTCATCTGCTACGAGGACACCTACCCGCAGGTTGCCCGGCGCACGGTTCTGGCCGGCGCCGACTTCCTTACCGTCCTGACGAACAACGGCTGGTTCGGCGAAGGCGGGGCGGCCTACCAGCATGCCGCCCACTCGGTCCTGCGCGCGGTCGAAACCCGCCGCCCGGTCCTGCGCTGCGGCAATGCCGGCTGGAGCGGCTGGATCGACGAATACGGCTCGATCCGCTTCGTTTTCACCAATGCGGAAGCCAGCGTTTATTTTCGGGGCACCAAGACCATGCTGATCGACCGCGATTCCCGCTGGATCGGCCGGAAGAGCTATTATGTCGAGCACGGCGACTGGTTTGTCTTGGTCGCCCTGCTGCTGGCGGGCTTCGGCTACGCGGCGATTGCGACCAGCCGGGCCGCCCCGCCTGAACCCGTCGAATAAACCCGGCGGGCGCCGTCAGAAGGCGTGGCTGCCGCCGTTGATGTCGAGGGTGGCGGCGGTGATGAAGCCGTCGTACTCGCTGGCGAGAAAAACCGCGGCCCGCGCCACGTCATCGACCGTTCCCGCCCGGCCCAGGGGAATGCCGGCGACGATCCCGCTGACCGCGGCTGGCGGGGTGTGGGTGGCGTGAAATTTTGAGCCGACGATAAACCCGGGGGCGAGGGCGTTGACCCGCACGCCCTTGGGGCCGAGTTCATAGGCGAGCCCGCGGGTGAAGGTGAGCATGGCGCCCTTGGCCGTGGCATAGGCGAGCGAGCCGCCGCTGCCGCCACGGCGACCGGCGACCGAAGAAAGGTTGACGATGCTGGCCCCGCCCCGGCTTTTGGCCGCGGCCGCCAAGTGCGGTTCGGCCGCCCGGGTCACCCGGCGGGTGCTCCCCATGTTGAGGGACATGACCTCGCCCCAGAAGGCATCGTCGGCCTCCGCCAACGTCTTGCGCCCGACCAGGGAGCCGGCGTTGTTGATCAGGATGTCCAAGCCGCCCAAGGCGGCGACCGCGGCGGCGACCACTCGGTCGCACTCGCTCGTCTCGGTCAGATCGCCCGCGGCCGAGCCGTATTTTCGGCCGGCGGCGGCGGCTTCATGGCCCAGCATTTGCGCGGCCTCGGCACTGCTTCGATAGTGGACAAAGAGATCGCAGCCGGCCGCGAGCAGGTGGCGGCTGATGGCGAGGCCGATGCCCTGGGCGCCGGCGGTGACGAGGGCGCGCTTGCCGAGGAGTTTGCTCATGGAAGTTGTAACTCTTTTGTCACTCAGGAGGTTTGCCGGAGGGCCGTTACCTTACCTCTGATACCCTAAATGGAGGCTGCGATCAAATTGGAAACGGAGCTAGGCGCCGAACCGCCGTCTCCGTCGATTCAGGAGTTTCCGGCCGATCTGCCGTCCCTCTTCTCGGTCGACAAGACGGCATTGGATTCGAGGTTTGCCAACCTTTGCTCGCCCGGGGGGACCCGCCAGGCCCGGCGAGTTAGGGTGGGGCCTGGATCAGGCGGTCGATCGCCTTCGCTTCATTCGCCGGGGTCGGGAGCATGCGGGGACGCAGGGCCTTGGTCAGGGACAAGATCTCCGGGTCGGAATGGCCTCGCCCGAACTCCAGGGCAAATTTGACCAGGCCGGAGGGCACAGCCGGGGCGGCGCTGTATTGCTCCAAGGCGAGCCGCAGGTAGGGGCGGTTCTCGCTGAGGACGAGAATGCCGGTCCAAGCCGTGGCCGAGGCGCCATTGACCGGCACCGCCAAATCCTCCCCCGCATAGAATCGGGGCCGCTGGCTGATCGCGCTTTCGCCGCCTTCGGTGTGGCGATTGACCAGAAAAGCGCGGTGCAAGTCCGCGTAAGCGAGCTTCCAGCCGGGCTGGCGCAGCCAATGGCTGACGACATAGGGGCTATCGGCGACGCGGAGGAGGAGAGCGTCGAAATGCTGCCGCTGTTCCAGCAGCGCGAAAGCCGCCGGTTGGGCGACGGCGGCGAAGTATTCCCGGATGGGGGCGGCCTCGACAAAGCGGGTGTCGGCGTACAGGCGCAGCGCGGGGAAATGAAATTCCAGGTAGCCGCCGTCACCGGGATTATTGAAGATCGAGCCCGAAAACCCACTGGCGGGCAGGTAGTCGCAAAAGAGCACCGGATAAGCATAGCGCGATTCGCCGATGCCGAAGCCGGGCACTCCACCGGTGGGGCGGTAAAAGTGGCCGGAGACGACACTCGCAGCCAGCAGCAGGCTGGCCCCGGCCAGCGCCGCTGCGGTGGCCAAGCCGGGTGGCCGGAAGCGGGCGAGGACTGGCCCCAGGGCGGCCAACAGCGGCGCGCTGAGGAAAACCAGCAGCGGGATATTGCGCTGAGCGGCCATGCCCAGGACCAGGCCGAGTGCTGCGAGCAGAAGGGTGAACGCCTCGCGGCGGGCGGCCCGGAGGGCCACCGCGAAGCCGCCGATCAAGATCGCCCACCAGTAGACCTCGAATATCTGGATGCCCCAGACGAAGGCCGGCACCTGGGTCGGGGGCAGGAACTCCTGCACGGAGTGATGCATCTGCCGGAAAAAGCGGGCCAAGACGGCCACTTCCTCCCAGTTGCGCCAGCCAAAGGGCGAGGCGAGGGTGGCGAGCAGGGTGAGGGCGAAGAGCCCGGCGAGGCGGCGGCGATGCGCAGGGACGGCGGAGGACAACAGCGACGCGGCCAGCTTCGCCCCGACCAGCAGGGGGCCGAGGGCGAAATAGCCGTGGACATTGGTCCAGGCCACCTGGACGGCGAGGAACCCCAGCCAGGACTTCAAGTCGCCGGACTCCAGCTTCCCCGCGGTCAGCCAAAAGATCTGGAGCGCCAGAAAAACATAGGAGAGGACTTCGGGCCGCTGCTCGAAACGGGTCTGGCACATCAGCACCGCCGCCAGGGCCGCCGCCGCGGCCCCCGCCCCCGTGCGCCGGAGTCCGGTCGTGGCGAGCCAGGCGCCCAAGGCCACGGCCCAGAGCGCGAGGAAAAATAGGCTGACCGCGTAAATGCCCCCGAGGGCGAACAGCCCGCGGACGGCGACCTGGAAAAGCCAGTAGGTGTTGACGTAGCTGGCCTGGTGAAGAATGAGGTGGTCGGTCGGCTGGACCGAGGCGGTCTGGAGGATTCGCCCGCCGAGATAAAGGTGGTACCAAATGTCCGGCCCGAACCATTGATGGCAGAGCAGGAGGACAAAGAGCCCGCCCAGCGCGATCCAGGCAAGGCGGCGGGCGAAGGCGTCCATCGGGATCGGCTCAGGGCTCGTAGTCCAGATACGGCCCCAGCCACTTTTCCGCCATCGCCACCGGCCAGCCCTTGCGCCGGGCGTAGTCTTCGATTTGGTCCCGCCCGATTTTGCCCACACCGAAATATTTCGAATCGGGATGGTTGAAATACCAGCCGCTGACGCTGCTGGCGGGCAGCATGGCGCAGCTTTCGGTCAGCGCGATGCCGGTGGCCGCTTCCGCGCCGAGGAGGGCAAAGAGGATCTGCTTTTCCGTGTGATCGGGGCAGGCGGGATAGCCCGGGGCCGGGCGGATGCCGCGGTAGCGCTCCCGGATCAGGTCGCGGTAGCTGAGATCTTCCGTGCGGCCGAACCCGCAAAGTTCCCGAGCCCGGCGGTGGAACATCTCCGCCATGGCCTCGGCCAGGCGGTCGCCCAGCGCTTGGGCCATGATCGCCGAATAGTCGTCGTGGCGGGCGCGGAAGCCGGCGGCGAATTCCTCCACGCCGTGCCCGGCGGTGACGGCAAAGCCGCCGACATAGTCGATCCGCCCGCTGTCCTTCGGGGCGAGATAGTCGGCCAGGGCGCGGTCGAACTGGCCGGCCGGCTGCTCCAGCTGCTGGCGCAGGGAGTGGAAAGTCGTGAGCACCCGGCTGCGCTGTTCGTCGGCGAAAACTTCGATGTCGTCGCCGACCGCGTTGGCCGGCCAGAAGCCGTAGACCGCCTTGGCGGTGAAGCGCTTCTCCCGGACGATCCGCTCCAGCATGGCCTGGGCCTCCTGGTAGAGCTTGGTCGCCTCCTCGCCCACCGCCGCGTCGGTCAGGATGTCGGGGAAGCGGCCGTGGAGTTCCCAGGCGCTGAAGAAGGGGCCCCAATCGATGTAGGGGACCAATTCGGCCAGGGAGACGTCGGATTCGATCCGGGGGCCGAGGGCTTCGGGGCGGGGGATGTCGACCGCAGCCCAGTCGAAGGTCTCGCGCCGGGCGCGCGCTTCGGCCAACCCGAGCAAAGGACGACGCTGGCGGCGGGCGGCGAACTCCTCCCGCTGCTTCTCCTGTTTGGCGCGGTTCTCGGCGAAAAAAGCCGGCGCGGCCGTCGGGCTGAGGATCGAGCTCACGACATTGACCACCCGGGAAGCGTCGAGCACGTGGAAGACGCCGGGCGGGTATTCCGGGGCGATCCGCACCGAGGTGTGGGCGACACTGGTGGTGGCCCCGCCGATCAGAAGCGGCAGGGTCACGCCCACCCGCTTCATCTCTTTGGCCACATGGACCATTTCATCCAGGGAAGGGGTGATCAGCCCGCTCAGGCCGATGACGTCGGCCTGGTGCTCGCGGGCGGCGGCCAGAATCTTCTCGCAGGGCACCATTACCCCCAGGTCGATCACCTCGTAATTGTTGCAGGCCAGGACGACGCCGACGATATTCTTGCCGATGTCGTGGACGTCGCCCTTGACCGTGGCGATGACGAAGCGGGCGTTGGGCTTGCTCGTGCCGCCGGCCGCCACCATCCGCTTCTTCTCTTCCTCCATGAACGGCGTGAGGTAGGCCACCGACTTTTTCATCACCCGGGCCGACTTTACCACCTGGGGCAGGAACATCTTGCCCGCGCCGAAGAGATCGCCCACGACCCGCATGCCATCCATGAGCGGGCCTTCGATGATGGTGAGCGGCCGAGGATATTTGGCCGTGTCGCGGCGGGCTTCCTCGGTGTCGGCCTCGACGAAGGCATCGATGCCCTTGACCAGGGCGTGGCTCAGGCGCTGTTCGACCGGAAGCGCGCGCCAGGCGTCGTCGCTGCGCTTGGCCGCGACCGGTCCGCCCGGGGCGGCCGCCGCGGCCTGGGCCTCCTTGATCTCATCCGCCAGGGTGACGAGCCGCTCCGTGGAATCGGGCCGCCGGTTGAGGAGCACGTCCTCCACCCGGATGCGCAGTTCGGGTTCGATCTCCTCGTAGACGCCGAGCATGCCGGCATTGACGATCGCCATGTCCAGCCCCGCCCGAATCGCATGGTAGAGGAAAACCGCGTGGATCGCCTCACGCACGGGGTTATTGCCCCGGAAGGAGAAGGAGACATTGCTCACCCCGCCCGAGACCCGGGCGTAGGGGAGGGTATTCTTGATCAGGCGGGTGGCCTGGAAAAAATCGACGGCGTAATTGTTGTGCTCCTCGATCCCGGTGGCGACGGTCAGGATGTTGGGGTCGAAGATGATGTCCTCGGGCGCGAAGCCGATCCGCTCGGTCAAGAGCCGGTAGGCCCGGGTGCAAATCCGCACCTTGGCGTCGCGATCGGCGGCCTGGCCCTCTTCGTCGAAGGCCATCACCACGGCCGCGGCGCCATAGCGCTGGACAAGCCGGGCCCGCCGGAGGAATTCAGCCTCGCCGTCCTTGAGCGAGATGGAATTGACGATGCCCTTGCCCTGCAGGCAGCGCAGCCCGGCCTCGAGGACGCTCCATTTCGAGGAGTCGACCATCACGGGCACCCGCGCAATCTCCGGTTCGGCGGCGATGAGATTGAGGAATTTCGCCATCGTGGCCTCCCCGTCGATCAGCGCCTCGTCGACGTTGACGTCGATCACGTTGGCGCCGTTCTCGACCTGCTGCCGGGCGATCGCGAGGGCGGCATCCCAGTCGCTCGCTTTCACCGCCTTGGCGAAGCGGGGCGAGCCGGTGATGTTGGTGCGCTCCCCGACGACGAGGAATGCCGAAGCGTTGATCGGAGCGGGGTTCGTCACAGCGGCGGGATCGGGGCGGGAATCAGGCGACGGTGAGGGCTTCCAATCCGCTTAAACGCAGATGGTGGGTTGCGGCCGGGATGACTCGCGGCGGGCAATTGCGCACGGCGGCGGCGATGGCCGCAATGTGGGCCGGGGTCGACCCGCAGCAGCCGCCGACGAGATTGAGCCAGCCGTTGGCGGCAAATTCACCCAGAACTCCGGCCATCTGCTCGGGGGTTTCATCGTAGCCGCCGAAGGCATTGGGCAGCCCGGCGTTGGGGTAACAGGTGACGTAGCAGCTGGCTAGGCGCGAGAGCTCCTCCACGTAGGGGCGCATCGCCCGGCCGCCCAGGGCGCAGTTGATTCCGACGCTAAAGGGCTGGGCGTGGGCGATACTGGCGTAGAAGGCCTCGACCGTCTGGCCCGAGAGCGTGCGCCCGGAGTTGTCGGTGATGGTGACCGAGATCATGACCGGCAGGCGCTGGCCCGCGCCCGCAAAGACGTCGTCCAGGGCGAAGAGCGCGGCTTTGGCGTTGAGCGTGTCAAAAATGGTCTCGATCAGGATCGCGTCCACCCCGGCGGCGACCAGGGTCCGGCCCTGTTCGGTGTAGGCGGCGACCAGCTGGTCCCAGGTGACGGCGCGAAAATCCGGCCGGTTGACGTCGGGGGAGAGCGAGAGGGTCCGGCTGGTCGGGCCCAGGGCCCCGGCCACGAAGCAGCGCCGGCCGGGGAAGGCAGCCTCCGTCTTCCGCGCGGCCCGGAGGGCGGCGGCGGCGGCGGCGGCATTGATCTCCGGCACGAGGCTGACCGTGTCGTAGTCCGCCTGCGAGAGGGCGTTGGCGTTGAACGTGTTGGTCTCGACCAAATCCGCCCCGGCTGCGAAATACTCGGCGTGAATCCGTTCGATCACCTCCGGCCGGGTGATCCCGAGGAGATCGTTGTTGCCCTGGAGGTCGCGGGTGTGGGAGCCGAACCGGTCGCCCCGAAAATGCGCTTCGGTCAAACTACAGCCCTGGATCATCGTGCCCATGGCCCCGTCGAGGATGGCGATGCGCTGGTCAAACAGCGCGCGCAGAGCGGCAAAGGACGGCGATTCGGGGAGCGTGGAACTCATAGAGCGTCAGCCGGAGAGATAATCACGGGCTAGGGCCATTGACAAGTTACATATCGTAAAATTCGTATATGTTGATATGTTTTCTTCTTGCCCCACCCGGCGGAAGGCGTCAGGCCCAGGAAGTCGGTTGTTCTTTCCACTTTCGGGAAACAGGGAAGGCCGTGCAAGCCGGCCACAGTAGCGCTGCGGTTACGCATGACAAACTCAGACCGAGGGGATGGCCCCCGGGCAAAGCCAATCTCCGATTCGTCGGGGGTGAAGGCGAGGAGCGAGGAAAACGCGCGAAAGCGCGCCCAATGCGGAGTCCGAACACCTGGTCTCGATTCGTCCCACGCGTCCGGCACCGACGGTGCCGAGCGCAAGCCTTCATCGCCTTAATGAAGCATGATCCCCATCCTCACCTCCGCTCTGCCGGCCCGTCACCTGGGCCGGCTCCTCACGGCCGTGGCCGCCTTGGCTGTCGGCATTCCTTTATCCCGCTCCCAGACACCGGCCACCACCCTGGCGCCGCTCGTGGTTACGGCCGACCGCTGGCCGGAATCGGCCGCCACCGTCGGGGCGGCCTCGGACGTGATCACGGGCACCAACGTGGCGCAGGCCCAGTTCGTTAGCCTCGCAGATGCCTTGGCCACCGTCCCGGGGGTCCCGGTCTTTGCCTCCGGCCAAACCGGAGCGATCGCTTCGGTCTTCCTGCGCGGCGCCAACTCCGACCAGACGCTTTTCCTGGTCGACGGCCTTCGGCTGAACGACGGCAACGTGAACTATAACGGCTTTATCACCGGAGCCCGGCTCTTTCCCGGCGACACGATCGAGATCGTCCGCGGCCCCCAGAGCACCCTCTACGGCAGTGAGGCGGTCGGCGGAGTCATCGCGCTCTCGACGGCCCGGGGCGCCGGGCCGCCGTCCGGAATCGTCGCCGCCGAAATCGGCTCCTTCGGGAGCCGGGAAGGCTTGGTCGCTGCCCAGGGAGCGGCCGGACCCTGGTCGTACAATGCGGGCGTCGCAGACAGCCATACCGACAACGATCGGGTCAACAACGCCTTCAATAGCGCCAGCGCTCATCTGCGCGTCGATTTCGACCTTAATCCGATCGTGACGCTGGGCGCCACCGTCCGGGGCGTGCGGACCCATTACGGGGATCCGAGCGATGAGTACACCGACAATCCCTACAACTACGAGACCGAGGACAACTGGCTTGGCACGGTGTTTGCCGATGTCCGCCCGAGCGCGGACTTTTCCTCCCATCTAATCTTGGGCGGCCAGTACCGCGATTACGACGAGGTCGAACCCACGCCGGGCGAGGGAACCGCAGTTACACTGGAGCGGGCCCGCCGGCTGGTCGCCGATTGGCAGGTGGCTTGGCAGATGACCGCGGGCAACCGCCTCATGGCGGGCGTTACGGGCGAGAACGAGAGCTTCGTCAACAATGGCTTCGGCGATGTCGACCATCGCCAGTCGCTGGTGGCCGAGTTCGCCGAGGACAAGCTCAACCTGGGCGATAGGGTCTATTTGACTGCGGGCGTACGCCATGACGACTTCAGCACCTTCGGCGCGGCCACGACGGGGCGGCTCACCGCCGCCTGGCTGGTGGCGGACCGGGCGCTGAAATTCCGCGCCAGCGCCGGCACCGGGTTCAACCAGCCCAGCCTCCTGGATCTCTACGGCACCTCTGAGTTCTACGTCGGCAATCCCGCCCTGATCCCGGAGCGCTCGACTGGCTGGGACGCGGGCTTCGACGCCTATGTGCCCGGCCACCGCGGTTTGCTCAGCGCCAGCTGGTTTCAGAATGACTTCAAGAACCTGATCGAGGACGACTTCAATCTCTTCCCCGCCACCGCCTTTAACGTCGAGCGCGCTCGCACCCGCGGCTTGGAGCTGGCCGGGCAAACCGACCCGACCGCGGCGGTGCAGTTCAAGGGCTCCTTCACCCGGCTCGAGGCCGAGGACGAGACCACGCAAACGCCGTTGCTGCGCCGGCCGCACTACACCGCCAGCGCCGATCTCTGGACCCGCCTGGGCGCCGGCCTGACCCTGGGCGTGGGCGGCACCTGGGTCGGAATCCGTCCCGACGTTGACGCCCTGACCTTCGCCACCGTCAACGATCCTGGCTTCGACGTCGCGCGGGTTTACGCCGCTTGGTCGGTGACGAAGCAATGGACCCTCAAAGCGCGGGTGGAGAACGCGCTCGATCGGCGCTACGAGCCGGTCAATGGCTATCCGGCGCTGCCGCGGGGGTTCTTCGGCGGAGCCGAGTGGAGCTTCTGATCGCTCAGAACTTCAGGGCGATCAGGATCGCCCCGGCCAGGATCAGGCCGCCGCCCGTCCACTGTTGCCAGGTCAGGTGTTCGTGCAGGAAGACGGCGGCTAGGGCGATGGCGAAGACCACGCTGAGTTTGTCCACCGGGGCGACCTGGGAGGCTTCGCCCAACTGCAGCGCGCGGAAATAGCAGAGCCAGGACAGGCCAGTGGCCAGGCCGGAGAGGGCGAGGAAGTACCAGGTGCGCCGGGAGATCGCGCCCAGGGCGCCAGCGGGCACGACGGCGAGCGCGATCGCCCAGGTGAAGAGAAGGACCACGACGGTCCGGATGGCTGTCGCCAGATGGGAATTGACTCCTGCGACGCCGACTTTGGCCAGGATCGCGGTGATGCCGGCGAAAAAGGCCGAAAGCAGAGCCCAGACGAACCAAGTCATGGGGGCGCCGCGCCGAGCCCGCCGGCGCGGTAGTGCAGGACTTTCACCTTTTCCAGGGTGACCATTCCTCCGCCCATCATTTCCTGCAGGCTGGGCAGGAAGGCGTTGATTTTCGCCTCGGCATCCACGATCTCGATGATCAGCGGCAAATCGGCGGAAAGACGGAGAATTTTGGCGGTGTGAATGCGGCTGCTCGCCCCGAAACCCACGGCGCCGCGGAGAACGGTGGCGCCAGCGAGGCCGGCCTCCCGGGCCTTCGCCACAATGGCCTCATAGAGCGGGAGGTGGCCGCTGCGGTCAGACTCGCCGATATAGACGCGCAGGAGAAGGGATTCCGCGGGAAGATTCATGGTTAGGTCATCGAGTAGCGTTGAAGTATTCCGCGGCGACGTGACCCAGCCACACCGCGGTGAGGCAAAGGACCACGGAGCCGACGACGTTGAACCCGGCATAGAGCCATTGGCCGTCGCGGGCGAGAGTGAGCGTGTTGAGGCTGAACGACGAGAAGGTGGTGTAGCCCCCGCATATTCCCGTCATGAGAAACAGGCGGGTGTTGGCACTGGCGAACCAGCGGCCTTCCGGACCCGTGAGGGTGTAAATCAGCCCGATCAGGAACGAACCGGTGATATTGACGATCACGATCCCTAGCCAAGGAACCGAGTTGCCAAGATAGGACGCGATGGCGCCGTTAAAGGCGTAACGGAGTACACTTCCGAGCGCGCCTCCGAGGGCTATAAGGAAATAAAGCTGCATGATGAGACCAGAAAGGACTGGTAGGAATCATCAGCACGGGCGAACCCTTGCGGTTTTCCCTTGCGGGAAGGCAGAATCCATTGCCTGAGTGCAGGCAACGCATGGCATGGATATTGGCAAGCGCGATTTTAGTCCTGGCGGCCGCCGGTCCGGCTGGAGCGGCCCCGGCCCCGGCGGCCGAGCGCTTGGCCGAACGCGTCATCGTAGTCGCCAATCAAAACGATCCGGACTCTTTGGCCATCGCCCGCCACTATGCTGAGGTTCGCGGCGTGCCGGCGGCCAATCTCCTCCCTTTCGACCTCCCTCCGGCGGAGACGATCTCCTGGGCGGACTTTGTCCTTCAGCTCTGGCAGCCCTTGCAGGACGAACTCGTCCGGCGGCGCTGGATCGACGCCATCCCGCTGGCGAGCGTCGACGCGGTCGGACGGCGGCGCTATGCGGTGGCCGGCCATCGCATTGCCGCCTTGGTGATCTGCCGCGGCGTGCCGCTGCGCATCGCCGACGACCCGGCGCTCCGGCAGGCGAACACCACTCAGCGGCCGGAATTCCAAACCAATGCGGGGGCGGTCGACTCCGAACTCAGCCTCTTGGCCGCCGATGGCGGTTACCCCATTGATGGCTTTGTGCGCAATCCGCTGTTTGGGAAGCTCCGCCCGAGCGAATTTGATCGGGCCAAGGTGGTTAAGGTCTCCCGGCTCGATGGCCCGACCCTCGCCGACGCGCTGGCTCTGGTCGATCAGGCCCAGGTCGCGGAGCGGACCGGGCTGGTCGGCCGGGCTTACATCGATCTGGCCGGGCAATTACCCGTTGGCAATCGCTGGCTGGGCGAGGTCGGCCGCCAAGTCGCCGCTCTCGGCTTTGATTTACAGGAGAATCGGGGTCCCGCTACCATGGCGGCCGGGGCCCGCGGTGATGCCGCCGTCCTTTATTTCGGCTGGTACGCTTCCGACGTGGTCGGACCCTTTGCTCTGCCCGGCTACCGCTTTCCTCCGGGGGCGATCGCCATGCATATTCATAGCTATTCCGGTCGGACCCTGCGCTCGGCGAGCGAAGGCTGGGCGGGGCCTCTGGTCGCCCGCGGCGCCACGGCGACCGTGGGTAACGTCTCCGAGCCCTACCTCGAATTCACCCATCGGCCCGATTTGCTGTTTCGCGCCCTGGCCCGCGGGGACAACTTGGTCGACGCGGCCTACTTCGCCTTGCCGATGCTCAGTTGGCAGTGCGTTTTGATCGGAGACCCGTTGTATCGGCCTTTTCGCGTGCCGCTGGCGGACGAACTGACCCACCTCGATTCATTGGCGCCCGACCTGGCGGGCTATGCGGTTTTGCGTCAGGCGTACCTGCTGGAAGCCGAAGGCAAAAAAGCGGCGGCCCTGGCCCTCTTGCAAAAGGAGCTGGCGCGCCAGCCTAACTTCGCGGTCGCCCTTGCCCTGGCCGAGCGGTGGCAGGCGGCGGGGCGCCCGGCCGACGCCGCGCGCGTCTTGGAGTCGGACAAGGGTTCGGGGGAATTCGGGCCCAACCAGTGGGGTCTGGCGCATGCTGCGGCCGAATTCCTCCGCAGCTTGGGCCGGGCGGAGGGAGCGGTCGCAATCTACCGGCGTCTCTTCACCGCCGAGACGATCCCGAGCGCCTTGCGGGAAAGCTGGCTCGGCGATGCCCGCCAAGCCGCGCTGCAGGCGAATAACCCCGACCAAGCGGAGGCGTGGCGGCAGGCGCAGGACGAGATGGTCTCCGCCCGGCTGCGCGCTACTGCGCGCTAAGTAGCTTCGCGCCGGGCCGGGGTTGCGGCCTCAGAGCTTGTCGACGATCTTGTCCGCCAGCCCGTAGGCGATGGCCTCCTGGGCGTTGAGATAGAAATCGCGGTCGCTGTCTCGGCCCACTTTCTCGATCGACTGGCCGGAGGCATCGGAGAGGATTTGGTTCAATTCTGCCCGCAGTTTTTCCATTTCCTGGGCCTGGATGTTGATGTCGGTGGCGGGTCCGATGAACCGGCCGGAAATCAAGGGCTGGTGAATCAGGACGCGGGCGTGGGGGAAAAGGAGCCGTTTTCCCTTGGCCGCGGCGCAGAGCAGGATCGAGCCCATGGAGGCGGCCATTCCAGTCACCACGATGGTGATCGGCGAGGTGATCAGGCGCATGATGTCGAAGATGGCCATGCCGGCCGTGATCGAGCCGCCGGGCGTGTTCATGTAGAAGGTGATTTCCTCGCCGGGCTTTTCCGCCTCGAGATAAAGGAGGCGTTCGCAGATGTCCTTGGCGGTTTCGTCGGTCACGGCGCCCCACAGGAAGATTCGGCGCTGCCTGAGGAACTTCTTTTGGATGAGGGAAGCCACTGGCGTGGGCTGGATCGGGTTTTTTTCCTCGGTCTTGCCATCATCGTCATCATCGTCGTCGAAACCGGGCAAGGGAGCGGCGAGCCCGGGCTGGAGGTTGTCGAAATGGGTCATATGCCCCTTATAGTGCCACTCCTTGCGTGACATGTCACGTTTTACGTGACAATTCCTGGAGAACAATGGAACGCGTTTCCGGGGTGGTGGTCGACGTCGTCAACCGGCGGACTTACCCCGGGACGGTGGAATGGTCGGATGGCCGCATTCGACGGATCCGCCGCGACCCGCGCCGCTTGGGACCGGACTTGATCATGCCTGGCCTAGTCGATGCGCATATCCATATCGAGAGCTCGCTGCTGCCCCCGGCGGAATTTGCCCGCCAGGCGGTGGTCCATGGCACGGTTGCGACCGTGTCCGACCCCCACGAAATCGCTAATGTCCTGGGGGTCGCGGGGATCGACTACATGCTGGCCGAAGGCCGGCGCACGCCTTTCACCTTCGCTTTCGGCGTGCCCTCCTGCGTGCCGGCGACCGGCTTTGAAACCGCCGGGGCCCGCCTCGGACCCCGGGCGGTGGCCGGGCTATTGCGGCGGCCGGAACTCAGCTTCCTCAGCGAAGTGATGGACTTTCCTGGAGTCCTGCGGCGGGAGCCGAAGGTGATGGCCAAGATCGCGGCCGCCCAGCGACTGGGCAAGCCGGTTGACGGGCATGCCCCCGGTCTGCGGGGAACTCGCGCCGCCCGTTATGCCGCCGCCGGCATCACCACGGATCACGAATGTTTCACTCTGGCCGAGGCCGAAGCGAAATTGCGGGTGGGCATGAAGATTCTCATTCGCGAGGGCTCGGCCGCGCGCAATTTCGCCGCCCTGGCCCCGCTGCTCAAAACGAATCCTGACCGCTGCATGTTCTGCTGTGATGACCTTCATCCTGACCTGCTGGTGGGCGGCCACATCGACCGCCATGTCCGGCGGGGCCTGGCGACCGGCGCCGACCGTTTCGACGTGCTGGCCTGCGCCACCGTCAATCCGGTGCGACATTATGGCCTGCCGGTGGGTTTACTTCAGGTCGGCGACCCCGCCGACTTCATCGTCGTGAACGGCTGGAAGAAATTTCAAGTGCAGCGGACCTATTTGCGCGGGTGCCTGGTCGCGGCTGATGGCCGCAGCCTTCTGCCCCGGCGGCCCGCCCGCGTCCTCAACCGGTTTCGCGCCCGGCCTCGCCGGGCGGCGGATTTCGCCGTCCGGGCGAAGCCGGGTCGGATCAACGCCATTGCCGCCCTAGACGGGCAACTGATCACGGGGCATGGCCGGGTGCCGGCGGCGACGGCGGCGGGGTGGGCGGTTGCGGCGGTGAATCGGGACCTGCTCAAGATCGCGGTGGTCAACCGTTATCGGCCGCGGGCGCGGCCGGCGGTCGGCTTCATTCTCGGTTTCGGGCTGCAGGCCGGTGCCATTGCTTCCTCGGTCGCGCATGATTCCCACAACATCGTGGCGGTGGGGACGAGCGATGCCGACCTGGCCGAGGCGGTCAATCTCGTGATCGCCGCGCGGGGCGGATTGAGCGTGGTCGGGCGGGGCCGGAGCCAAGTTCTGCCCCTGCCGATCGCCGGCCTCATGGCCACCGGCGACGGCGCCAGGGTGGCCCGGCAGTATGGGGAGATCGACGCCCGCGCCAAGCAGCTGGGCAGCACCCTGCGGGCTCCGTTCATGACCCTGTCGTTTATGGCGCTCCTGGTAATTCCGGATTTGAAGTTGAGCGACCGCGGCTTGTTTTCCGGCAGGCGGTGGGGATTTCAGCCCCTTTTTGACTCCCCGAAAAAGTGAATTTCCTGGAGCCGTTCATTCGCCGACCGGTGGCGACGACCCTGATCTCGATCGGGGTCGTGCTCGCGGGCCTGGCCGCCTATTCCCGGCTGCCCGTATCGCCGCTCCCGCAGGTCGACATCCCCGTGATCACGGTCACGGCCAATCTGCCGGGAGCGAGCCCGGAAGTCATGGCCTCGAGCGTGGCCACGCCCTTGGAACGCCATTTCGGCACGATCGCGAACGTGACCGATATTTTCTCCCAAAGCTCGGTCGGCTTTACGTCGATTGCGGTGATTTTCGACTTGGAGCGCAATATTGACGGCGCGGCCCGCGACGTTGAGGCCGCGATTAACGGAGCCCGGGCGGATTTGGCCGCCGCGGGGCTGCGGAGCAATCCGATCTACCGCAAAATCGATCCGTCCGCCCAGCCCGTTCTGAGCCTGGCTCTGACCTCGGATACCCTCACTCAGGGGCAGCTCTATGACGCTGCCTCGACCGTGCTGGCCCAGACCATCTCGCAAGTGCCCGGGGTGGGCTCGGTCGTGGTGGCCGGCAGCTCGCTCCCGGCCGTGCGCATCGAGCTGAACCCGCTGGCCCTCTTCAAGTATGGCATCGGCTTGGAGAATGTCCGGGCGGCGCTGGCTGCCGCCAACGCCAACAGTCCGAAAGGCGCAATCGAGGATGGTACCTTTCACTGGCAAATTCTCAGTAACGACCAGGCCGAGACGGCGGCCGAGTACCGGGAGCTGATCGTGGCTTTTCGCAACGGCGCGCCGGTGCGCCTGAGCAATGTGGCCAATGTGCTCGATTCGGTCGAGGACACGCGCAACTATGGGGTCGCCGACGGCCGACAGGCCGTGATCCTGTCCGTCTCGCGGCAGCCGGGGGCAAACATCATCGACACGGTTGATCGGGTGCGGGCGCTGCTGCCGCAGCTGCAGGCTTCGATCTCCGCCGCCGCCCATCTGGCGGTGGCCGTGGATATGAGTGTCATGATCCGCTCGTCGCTCCGCGATGCGGAGTTTTCCCTGATCATGGCGGTGATTTTGGTCGTGCTCGTCGTCTATGCGTTTCTCGGCAACGGCCGGGCCACCTTGATCCCCGGGGCGGCCGTGCCCCTCTCTGTCATTGGCACCTTCGCCGCCATGTATCTGCTGCATTACAGCTTGAACAGCATGACCCTGATCGCCCTGACCATCGCCACCGGCTTCGTGGTCGATGACGCCATTGTGGTGATGGAGAACACCGTCCGGCACATAGAGGCCGGGGTGCCCCGGTTTCGCGCGGCGCTTCGCGGGGTCCAGGAGGTCGGTTTCACCGTGCTTTCGATGAGTCTGTCGCTGATCGCGGTCTTCAGCCCGATCCTGCTCATGGGCGGGATCGCCGGCCGATTTTTCCACGAGTTCGCCGCCACCCTTTCGATCGCGATCGTCATTTCGATGGTCGTGTCCCTGACGACGACGCCGATGATGTGCGCCCGGTTGCTCCGTCAGACGACGGTGGTGACGCGCGGGCGCTTCGCCCGCTGGAGCGAGGGCCGCTACGAAAAGTTGCTCGCAGGTTATGCCCGCTCGCTGCGCTGGGCGCTGCGGCACCGCCTCCTGGTCCTGTGCGTTTTAATTGGGACGGTGGGCTTGAATTTCGTTCTTTTCGGCTCGATGCGCAAAGGCTTCTTCCCGTTGGAAGACACCGGAATCCTGGCAGGCTCGTTGCAGGCGGAGCAGAGCATCTCGCCGCAACGGCTCGTGACCAAGCTGAAACAGTATGTGCAGATCATCACCGCCGATCCGGCTATTGCCACCGTCGTGGGAATCACGGGAAACGGCGGGGCCAATACCGCCCAGTTGTCGATTCGGCTGAAGCCCTTGGCAGAGCGCAAGATTTCATCCGAGGCCGTGATCGCACGCCTGCGGCCGCAACTGGCCCACGTGGCCGGCGCCACTCTTTTTCTGCGGTCCATCCAGTCTCTCGGGGGCGGCGGCGGGGCCCAGCAAGGGAATTCCCTCTATCAGTACAGCATCCAGGGCGACGATCTGACGGCGGTCAAAGTCTGGACGGACAAGCTGGTGACGGCGCTGAAAAACGAACCCGCGCTCCTGGACGTTAATTCCGACCAGCAGGACAAGGGTCTGACCACGGAATTGGCGATTGACCGGGACATGGCCTCCCGGTTCGGCCTCAGCTCCGCGCAAGTCGACAGCACGCTCTACGACGCTTTTGGCCAGCGCCTCGTATCCACGATCTACAAGTCGCTCAACCAGTATCACGTCGTCATGGTGGTGCAGCCCCAGTTCCGGGAGAATCCGGCGGTCTTGCGGGACCTCTATGTGAGCTCAGCCGGCGGCGTCATCACCGGGACGCAGGCCTCCAATGCCACGGCGGGCACCGTCCAGGTCGGACGGGTCGGCGCCGCCAGTTCGTCGGCGATCGCGGCCGACACCGCCCGGAATGCCGCGCTCAATTCCATCGCGACCACCGGGAAAGGCGCGGCATCGACGGCCCAGGCCGTCAGCACCGCTCAGTCCGGGATGATTCCGCTCGGCGCCTTCACCCGTTATGACGGGGGCACGACCCCGCTGAGCGTGAATCATCGCAATCTTTTTGTCACCCGGACGATCGGTTTCAACCTCGCGCCCGGCGCTTCGCTCAGCGATGCCCTCGCGGCCATCACCCGGCAGTCCAACCTGATCCACATGCCGGTGAGCCTGCTCGGGGGCTTCCAGGGCAATGAAGCCAACTTCCAGAAGATCTTCGGCAATCTCCCCGTTCTGCTCCTGGCCGCGCTGCTATCGATTTATATCGTCCTCGGCATCCTCTACGAGAGTTACGCCCATCCCTTCACCATCCTGTCGACGCTGCCTTCGGCCGGGGTGGGGGCCTTTCTTGCGCTCATGCTCTGCCGGACGGAATTGAGCTTGGTGGCCATCCTCGGACTTTTCCTCCTCATCGGCATTGTGAAGAAAAACGCCATCATGATGATCGACTTGGCCATCGTCCTGGAAAGGACCGACGGTATGAGTCCGGCTGAGGCGATTTTTGAGGCCAGCCGGCTGCGCTTTCGGCCGATCATGATGACGACGGCGGCGGCCCTCCTTGCCGCGCTGCCCCTGGCGATTGGTTTTGGGAGCGGCGCCGAGTTTCGCCGCCCGCTCGGCATTTCGATCATCGGCGGCTTGATCGTCAGCCAATTGCTCACGCTCTACACCACCCCGGTGGTCTACCTCTACGTCGACCGCATCAGCCGCTGGTGGGTGGGGCGGCGGGCGGCCTTAAGCGGGTTCCTGCGCCGGCGCTGGAAAAAAATCAGTATCTGACCTTGTCGGCCTTGGCCCGCCATTCCTGAAAGGCCGCCTGGGCGGCGTCGCGCAGGAGCGGCTGCATCGCGATCGAGCGACTTTGCGGCGGCAAGGGGATCTGCTGGTAGATGAAATCGTCGTCGAAGCCGATTGCGGCCGCGTCGGCCCGGGTGTTGCCGTAGTAGACCCGGGGAATGCGCGCCCAGTAGATCGCCGCCAGGCACATCGGACAGGGCTCGCAACTCGTATAGAGCTCGCAGTCGGTGAGCTGAAAGACGCCCAGACTGCGGCAGGCCTCGCGGATCGCGGTCACTTCCGCGTGCGCCGTAGGATCGTTGGTCGAAGTCACGCGGTTTTCGCCCCGGGCGACGATCTGGCCGCGCCGGACCACGACGCAGCCGAACGGTCCACCCCGGTTGGAGCGCATGGTGGCTTCGCCGAGGCGAATCGCCTCCCGCATAAAATCCTCCGGGTTCATTTGACTCTCCTCATGGACCGGAGCGTATAGCGCAGTGGCGCGCAATCCAAGGTTGATAATGGACCACCGTCTTGGTGCAATGGGGCCTTCTTTCATGGCTACCTCCCCTGTCTCGTCCGAGTTGGAAATTCGCGGGCCGTTGAACTCGCGCGCCGCCGAGATTCTCAGTCCCGAGGCCTGCCGTTTCCTCACCGGATTGTTTCGCGAGTTCGGGCCGCGCCGGGAACAGCTCCTCGCCCGCCGGGTGGAGCGCCAGCAGGAATTGGACGCCGGCCGCCTGCCCGACTTCCTGCCGGAAACGGCCGGCATCCGTTCGGCGGCTTGGCAAGTCGTGCCGCCCGCGGCGGACCTCCGCGACCGCCGGACGGAGATCACCGGTCCGGTGGACCGGAAGATGGTGATCAACGCTCTCAATTCCGGGGCCAAGGTCTTCATGGCCGATTTCGAGGACGCGACCTCGCCGACTTGGGAGAGCCTGATCGACGGCCACATCAATCTGCGCGACGCCATCCGCCGCACGATCGCGTTCCAAAGCCCGGAGGGGAAGTCCTATCAGCTCAAGGAGCAGACCGCCACTTTGGTCGTCCGGCCCCGCGGCTGGCATCTGCCGGAAAAGCATGTGTGGCTGGACGGCCAGCGCGTCCCGGGCGGCCTGCTGGATTTCGGCCTCTACTTCTTCCACAACGCGCGCGAACTGCTCGCGCGCGGTTCTGGACCATACTTCTACCTGCCGAAAATGGAGAGCCATCTCGAGGCCCGGCTGTGGAACGACGTTTTCGTCTACGCCCAGAAGACCCTCGGCCTGCCGCAGGGCAGCATCCGGGCCACCGTCCTGATCGAGACCATACTCGCCACCTTTGAGGCCGAGGAGATCCTCTACGAGCTGCGCGAGCATTCCTCCGGCCTGAATTGCGGCCGGTGGGACTATATTTTCAGCTGCATCAAGAAGCTGCACAACCGGCCGGGCTACCTCTTCCCCGATCGCACGCAGGTGACGATGACGACACCGTTCATGCGCGCCTACAGCCTGCATGTGATCAAGATCTGCCATAAGCGAGGGGCGCACGCCATGGGCGGGATGGCGGCTCAGATCCCGATCAAGAATGACCCGGTGGCCAATGCCGCCGCGCTAGCCAAGGTATTGGCGGACAAGGAACGCGAGGCGACCGACGGGCACGACGGCACCTGGGTGGCTCATCCCGGGCTGGTGCCGGTGGCCCTGCAGGCCTTCGACAAGCACATGCCGGGGCCCAACCAGATTTCGCGCCAGCGCGACGACGTCCATGTGACCGCGGCGGAGATGTTGGCTCCGCCGGCCGGCACCATCACGGAAGGGGGGCTGCGCACCAATCTCAGCGTCGGACTGCAGTATCTCGAAGCCTGGCTGGGCGGGCTCGGCTGCGTGCCGCTCTACAATTTGATGGAGGACGCGGCGACCTCCGAGATTTCCCGGGCCCAGCTCTGGCAATGGCTGCACCACGGCGCCAAGTTGGCGGATGGCCGTCCGGTCACCCCTGAGCTCTGCGACCAGCTGATGGCGGAGGAATTGGTGAAGATTAAAGGCGAGGTGGGCGAAGCCCGGTTTAACCGGGGCCGCTTTCCGGTCGCGACCGAGATGTTCATGCGCATGATCAAGGCTCCGCGCCTGGACGATTTTCTCACCCTCCCGGCCTACGAGCTTCTGCCCTGAAGCCTCCGGCATGGCGAAGCTGGCCGAAATCAATGCGGGGGATCAGGCGGATTTTGTCCGAATTCTCGGCGGGATTTTTGAACAGTCGCCGTGGGTGGCGGCGGAAACCTACGCCCGGCGGCCCTTTCGGGCCATCCGGCAATTGCACGCGGAACTCTCGGCGACGGTGGCCAAGTCCGGACCGGCACGGCAGCTGGCGCTGATCCGGGCCCATCCCGACCTGGCCGGCCGCCTCGCCCAAGCCGGCCAACTGACCCCGGAATCGACCCGGGAGCAGGCCGCCGCCGGCCTTAATCAACTGGCCGCCGCCGAACTCGGGGAATTCCACAGGCTCAACGCCGCTTACCGGGAACGCTTCGGCTTCCCTTTTGTGATCTGCGCTCGCCTCAATGACCGGGCGGCCATCTTCCAAGCTATGCAGCGTCGGCTGCTCCATCCGCCGGCCGAGGAAATCGCCACGGCCTTGGCCGAGATCGACAAAATCGCGTGGCTTCGGCTCCAGGATGCGTTAAAGGACTAAGCCGTGGCCGCCAAGCTCAGCACCCATGTCCTCGATACCGCGGCCGGCCGGCCGGCCGGCGGCCTCAAGCTGGAGCTATGGCGGCTCGATCCCCAGCCGCGGCTCCTCAAGACGGCGGTGACCAACGCGGACGGCCGCACCGACGCTCCCCTGCTCGGGCCGGAGGAAATGGTGGCCGGAACCTACCAGATCATCTTTTTCGTCGGCGATTATTTCGCCGCTCGCGGCGGCAGTCTGGGCTCGCCGCCCTTCCTCGACCGGGTTCCGGTCCGCTTCGGCCTGGGCGATGCCGAGGCGGCCTATCACGTTCCGCTCCTGGTCAGCCCTTGGGCCTACAGCACCTACCGCGGCAGTTGAAGCCGGGGCCGACCGCGATGAAACCCGATCGATTTGCCGGGGCGGCCCGGCGGCTGGAGGAGCGGCTCGCCGAACTGGGGCGCATTTCCGAAGAACCGGGCCGGCTGACTCGGACGTTTCTCTCTCCGGCGATGGAACGCGCGCACCGGTTGGTCGGCGGCTGGATGCGCGCTGCCGGGCTTAAAGTCCGGGTCGATGGGATCGGCAACCTGATTGGTCGGCTGGAGTCAGCCGTCCCGGGGGCGCGGACGCTCATCCTCGGCTCCCATCTCGACACCGTACGCGATGCCGGCCGATTCGACGGGGCCCTGGGGGTCATTCTCCCCGTCCTCGCCCTGGCGGAGGTGGAGCGCCCCTTGCCTTTCGCCGTTGAGATTGTCGGCTTTGCGGAAGAAGAGGGCGTGCGCTTCGCCAGCGCCTACCTCGGAAGCAAGGGTTATGCCGGCCGGCTGAGGCGGGCCGATCTCGGCCTCCGGGATGCCGCCAGCCGGACGGTGCAAAGCGCTTTGAAGCAGCGCTTCGGGTCAGCGGCGTTGCCTCGGCCGGCCCACCGGCCCCGGCAATTGCTCGGCTACCTCGAAACCCACATTGAGCAGGGGCCGGTGCTGGAGGCGAAGGGAGCGGCGGTTGGGGTCGTTTCCGCCATCGCCGGGCAGAGCCGGGGCCGGCTGACTTTACGGGGCCATGCCGGCCATGCCGGCACAACTCCGATGCGGGGCCGCCGCGACGCCCTGGCGGGGGCGGCCGAGCTGATTCTTTGGACCGAAGCCCTGGCCCGGCGGGCGGCGCCCCTGGTGGCGACTGTCGGCTCCCTGGCGGTGATGCCCAATGTCGCCAATGTTATCGCCGGCGAGGCCGTTCTTACCCTCGATCTGCGGCATCCCCGGGACCCCGCGCGCCGGGCGGCGCTGCGCCGATGGCTGGCCCAGGCGCGGCGGATTGCCCGCCGACGCGGCCTCGCCTGCGAGTGGCGCTTGACCCAGGACGATAGTGCGGTGGCCTGCGCCGAGCCCTTGACCGCCTTGCTGAGACAAAGCGTGCGGTCCGTGCAGTCGTCCGCTCCCGTCCTCGTGAGCGGGGCCGGCCATGACGCCGTGGTCCTGGCGGCGTTGGCTCCGGTCACGATGCTTTTTGTCCGCTGTCGCGACGGGCTCAGCCACCATCCGGACGAATTTGCCGCCCGCCCGGACTTGGAGGTGGCGCTGCGCGTCGTCGTGGATTTTCTCGGTCGGCTGGCCCGGCGAGAGGCGGGCCCATGAGCGAAGGATTCGATTTGATCGTCCGGGGGGGGCGCATCGTGACGCCGAGCGGTATCGATCAGGCTGACCTCGGGGTGAAGGATGGCCGGATTGTCCTGATCGCACCGGACATTCCGGGGGAAACCGCGGCCGAGTTGGCGGCCTACGACAGCTATGTCTTTCCCGGGATCATCGACGCGCATGTGCATTTCAACGAGCCCGGCCGCGCCGAATGGGAGGGTTTGGCGACGGGTTCGGTGGCGCTCGCGGCCGGGGGCGGGACGGCTTTTTTTGACATGCCGCTCAATTCCGAGCCGCCGGCCCTGGACGCGGCGCGGCTGCGGGAAAAGCGCGTGGTGGCGGAGCGGAAGTCCTGCGTGGATTTTGGCCTGTGGGGTGGCCTGGTGCCCGGCAACCTCGACCGCCTGGCGGGGCTGCGCGATGCCGGCGCCATTGGATTGAAGGCTTTTCTGTGTGACAGCGGAATCGCGAGCTTTCCCCGCGTGGATGCGGATTCGCTCCGGGCCGGTATGGAGCGCGCCGCCAAGCTGGGCATGATCGTGGCGGTCCATGCCGAAGACCAGGCCTTGCTGGAAAAATATGCGGCCATGGGCCCCCGGCGCGGCGCGAGCCCGGTGCGCGCCTTCCTCGATTCGCGGCCGCCCGAAGTCGAGCTGGCGGCGATTCGAATGGCGCTGGAACTGGCCGGCGAGACCCGCTGCGCCCTGCATGTCGTCCATGTCAGCTGTCCGGAAGGCATCGCCCTCATAGCCGAGGCCAAGATGCAAGGCGTCGATGTGACCGCGGAAACCTGCCCGCACTACCTGTTGCTGAATGAGCGCGAGGTCGCGAAATTGGGCGGACTGGCCAAATGCGCCCCTCCGCTGCGTCCGGAGGCGATGCGCCAGGGCCTTTGGGCCGAACTCCGCGCCGGTGCGATCGCCACCATCGGCTCGGACCATTCGCCGGCCCCGCCCGAACTCAAGCTCGGCAAGGATTTTTCCGCCCTGTGGGGAGGGATTGCCGGCTGTCAGCACGGCTTCGAGTTGCTCCTCTCGGAAGTCAGCGCCAGCGCGGGGCGGGACCTGCCGATGTTCGCCGCGGTTCTGGCCCGCAATGTGGCCCGCCGCTTCCGGCTCGAGCATCGCAAGGGGCTCCTGGCGGAGGGCAAGGACGCCGACTTCACGCTCCTGAATTATGGCCCGGCGCACACGATCGAGACTGACGAACTGTGGACGCGCCATCTGCTCAGCCCCTACGTGGGCCGGCGCAGTCGCGCGCGGCTGACTCACACCTATGTGCGCGGGCAGGCCGTCTGGGCCGAGGGCCGGCCCGTGTCGCCGCCCCCGCCAGGGCGGTTTCTCCGGCCGGACCTCTGAGCGGGTCGGCCGCCGCGGAATTTTGTTCGCGGCGGCGGCGAAAATTATCGAGCATTCCGCCATGATGCATCCTTTTGGTCAGACCCGCACCAGGATCGCCGCGCGCCACGCCTTGATCGGGCCGGACAGCCATGTGAAAAGCAGCCTGCCCGGGGTGGAGGGAGCGGCGGTCATCGTGCTTCTGTCCGAGGGGATCGGGGCTAAATTTGCGCAGTTGCTGGTGACTTTCGAGGCCGGGGGCAAGGCGAACTGGCCGGCTTCGACCACGGAGACGGCCGGGTACTTCCTGGGCGGCGGCGGCACCGTCACGATCGGCCGGGAGAAAAAGCGCTGTGCCGCGGGCGGCTTCTTCTTTGCCCCCGCCGGCGCGGCCTGGTCGATCACGGCCCCGAGCCGCGGCGCCCAGGTCACCCTCTTTCAAAAGAAGTACGTCCCCTTGGCCGGGGTGGCGCCGCCGGCGGCGCGAATCGGCGACTCGAGCCGGATCAAAGCGGAGCCCTTTCTGGGCAATCCCCAGGCCCGTCTCCGCGTCCTGCTGCCCGACCATCCTTCCTTCGATTTGGCGATCAACGTCTTCACCTATCAGCCGGGCGCCACGCTGCCGTTCGTCGAGACCCACATCATGGAACACGGTCTGCTTATGCTGAGCGGGCAGGGGATCTATCGTCTGGAGGAATCCTGGTATCCGGTGGCGGCGGGCGATGTGATCTGGATGGCGCCCTATTGCCCCCAATGGTTCGTGGCCATGGGCAACGAGGCGGCGAGCTACCTCTATTACAAGGACGTCAACCGGGCGCCGCTATGAGCGGGGCGCAGACGCGGGTGAACGCGGTCATTGATCGCGACGCCCTGGCCCGAGAAATCGATGAACTGGCCCGCATTTCCGCGGCGCCAGCGCCGGTGGTCACGCGGGTGCTTTATACCGCGGCCGACTTGCAGGCTCGCGAGGCGATCCGGCAGCGGGCCCGCCGGGCCGGCCTCACCGTGCGCGAGGATGCCGTGGGCAACCTGTTCGCGCGCTGGACCGGCAGCGAGCCGTCGCTGCCGGCCGTCGCCACCGGCTCGCACACCGACGCCATCCCCAATGCCGGCCGGTTTGACGGGGTCGTCGGAACCCTGGGCGCTATCGCGGCTTTGGAGGCGTTGCGGCGCGGAGGCTTTTCCCCCCGGCGCTCACTCGAGGCGGTCATGTTCACGGCGGAGGAGCCCACCCGTTTTGGTCTGGGCTGTTTGGGCAGCCGGTTGCTCGCCGGGGCGCTGCCCTTGGCCCGGGCCCGCGCCCTCCGCGATCCGGAGGGCCGGTCCTTGGAAGAACTGCGCCGCGCCGCCGGTTACGGCGGCGAACTCGAGTCCGTGGCGCTCGCCTCCGGCTGTTATCACGCCTTTGTCGAACTGCATATCGAGCAGGGGCCCCTCCTCGAACGGGAGGGAGTGGCGATCGGCCTGGTCGAGCATATTGCCGGTCCGAGCAGCTATCGCGTGACCTTGGTCGGGGAGGGAGGGCACGCCGGGGCGGTCCTCATGCCCGTCCGCCACGATGCCTCCCTCGCGGCGGCCGAGATTGCTTTGGCGGTGGAGCACGCGGCTCGGAATAGCGGCAGCCCGGACACGGTGGGCACCACCGGCGTCTGGCGGATCGAGCCCGGGGCGATCAACAGCGTCCCCAACCGGGCCCAGATCGAGATCGATCTGCGCGACACCGGGCTGGACAGCCGCGATCGCGCCCTGGCCGAAATTCGCGGGTCGGCCGCGGCCGCCTGCGCGCGGCGGGGCGTGGCCCTGGAGTGGGCAGAAATCAACGCTGATCCGCCGGCCGCGGGCGATCCCCGGACTATCGCCGTGGCCGAGGCGGTTTGCGCCGAATTGGGCCGCAGCTGCCGGCGCATGGTCAGCCGAGCCTACCACGATTCGCTCTTCATGGCCCGGGTCTGCCCCACCACGATGGTTTTTATTCCCTGCCGCAACGGCTGGAGCCACCGTCCGGAGGAATATGCCTCCCCGGAGGCGATCGGCATCGGCGTGGAGGTTCTGGCCCACACCCTGGCCCGGCTCGCCGCGTAGGATGAGTCCAATCTCGACCTGACCTCGATTCCCCGCGATCATTCCGTTCCATGGGGTTTGAGTTCATAGTGAACGGCCAGACCGTCCGGGTGGACGGCGAGCCGCCCACGACGACATTGCTGGAGTATCTCCGCCGCCACGGGCTGACCGGGAGCAAGCGGGGCTGTGACGAGGGCGATTGCGGCGCCTGCACGGTGGCGCTGCTGGACCGCGACGCGGGCGGAGGCCCGGCCTACCACGCGATCAACAGCTGCATCGCTCTCCTGCCGATGTTTGCCGGGCGGGAGATCACCACGGTCGAGGGCGTGGGCGGGGCCGGCGCGCAGGCGCTCCACCCGGTGCAGAGCGCTATGGTCGAGCACTACGGATCGCAATGCGGCTATTGCACGCCGGGCTTCGTCGTCTCGCTGTTCGAGGCCTACTACCGCCCCGATTGCCGGGAGCCTCGCCAGCTCAACGACCAGCTGTGCGGGAACCTTTGCCGTTGCACGGGCTATCGGCCCATCCGGGAGGCGGCGCTGGCCGCTTTCGCCCGGCCCGCGACGGAAAATGGCGGTGCCGATTTGCATCGGGCCCCCCTGGACCGGCCCTGGTCGCCGCCGGGTGGGCTGGACTACTCGGCGGGAGAGGAAAGTTTTCAACGGCCGACCTCACTGGCCGAACTCCTCCGTCTCGTGCAGAGCCGGCCCGACGCCCGATTGGTGGCCGGCGCCACCGAGATCGGGGTGGAGCTGAACAAGAAGTTCAAGCGCTTCCCGGCGTTGATCTCGGTCGAGGGTGTGCCGGAATTGAGCGCGATCACCGCCACCGCCGAGGAATGGCGGATCGGTGCCGCCGCCAGCCTGACCGCTATCGAGGAGAAGCTGGCCGGCGAGTACCCCGCGCTGGCCCAGATGCTGACTTTGTTCGCCTCCCGCCAGATCCGCCACCGGGCGACCCTCGGCGGCAACCTGGCCACCGCCTCGCCGATCGGCGACAGCGCCCCGGTCCTGCTCACCCTGGACGCGCAGCTAGTCCTGGCCTCGGCCGGCGGCGAGCGCACCTTGGGGCTGGCGGAATTCTTCACCGGCTACCGCAAGACCGCTTTGCGCCCGGGCGAAATCATCCGCGGCATTATCCTCCCCCGGTCGCGGCCGGAGGCGGCGGGCGGCAGCCGCCGCGAGGCCTTTTACAAGGCTTCCCACCGGCGCGAGCTCGACATCAGCACGGTGGCGGCGGCCTTCAGTCTGGATTTGGACGGGGCCGGCGTGGTCCGCCGCGCCCGACTGGCCTACGGGGGGGTGGCGCCGAGTTCGCTGCGGGCGCGGCGAGCCGAAGCGGCCCTGGAAGGCCAAACCCTGGATGAGGCAGCCGGCCGCGTGACCGAGATACTCCGCGAGGAATTCAAACCGATCGACGACGTGCGGGGGAGCGCCGCCTACCGCCAGGGCCTGGTCGTCTCCCTCTGGGAAAAATTCCTCGCGGGCGACGCCAGTGCCGTCTCCGATCTGCCTCCGACTTTTGTCCAGAGCGCACGCGGGGAGGAAACCCCGGCGCCCCGGCATCTCCCGCACGAAAGCGCCGTCGGCCATGTCACCGGGCGGGCTCAGTATGTGGACGATGTGGCCCAGCGCCGGCCGATGCTCGATGTCTGGCCGGTCTGTTCGCCCCATGCCCGCGCCCGCATCCGCCGGCGCGACGCCACCCGCGCTCTGGCCGCCCCGGGCATCGCAACCGTCCTGTTCGCCGAGGACATCCCGGGGGCCAACAACGTCGGCATTTCCCGCCACGACGAAACCCTCCTGGCCGCCGACGAGGTGCTCTACCACGGCCACATCGTCGCCTTGGTGGTGGGCCGTTCGCTTGCCGCCTGCCGGGCCGCGGCCGCCCTGGTCGAGGTCGACTACGAGCCCCTGCCGGCGGTCCTGGGCATCCCGGCCGCGATCGCCGCGTCGAGCTACCATACGACGCCCCATGTCCTGGCACGGGGCGACTGCGCGGCGGGCTTGACCCGCGCCGCCCACCGGCTGGCTGGGGATTTTTCCTTCGGCGGGCAGGAGCATTTTTACCTCGAAACCCAGGCGGCGTGGGCCGAGCCCGCCGATGACGGCGGGGTCTCTATCTGTTCCTCCACCCAGCACCCCTCGGAAATCCAGGGGATCGTGGGCGAAGTCCTGGGCAAGCCGCGCCACCAGATCGTGGTGCAAGCCCCGCGCATGGGGGGAGCCTTTGGCGGCAAGGAGACCCAGGGCAACACCCCGGCGGCGCTGGTCGCCTTGGCGGCGGTCAAGACCGGCTCGGCCGTGCGGGTCCAATTCGACCGGGACCTGGACATGATTCTGACCGGCAAGCGGCATCCGTTCTTCGCCAAGTTCGAGGTCGGCTACGATGGGGAGGGGCGGCTGCTCGCCGCCCATGTCGAGCTGATCTCCGACGGGGGCTGGTCGCTCGACCTTTCCCAGCCGGTCCTCGACCGCGCCCTGTTTCACCTGGACAACGGCTACTACATTCCCGCCGTCCGCTTCGCCGGCCATGTCGCCAAGACTCATGTCACCTCCCACACCGCCTTTCGCGGCTTCGGCGGCCCCCAGGGCATGCTCGTGATCGAGGAGATTATCGACCGGGTGGCCCGCAGCCTGAACCTCGCGCCGGACGAAGTGCGGGAGCGCAATCTCTACCACGGGAGGGGAGAGACCAACACGACCCACTACGGAGAGGAGATTGGCGACAACCGGCTGCAGCAAATGTGGCGCCTGGCCAAGGAGCGGGCGGGCTGGGACGGCCGGAAGGCGGCGGTGGCGGCGTGGAATTCGTCCCACCCCCGGATCAAGCGCGGCTTGGCCATGACACCGGTGAAGTTTGGCATTTCCTTCACTTTAACCCACTACAACCAAGCGGGGGCGCTGGTCCTGGTCTACCAGGACGGCTCCGTCCAGGTGAATCATGGGGGCACGGAGATGGGCCAGGGCCTGCAGACAAAGATGCTTGGAGTGGCCATGCGGGAACTCGGCCTGCCGGCGGCGTCAATCCGGGTGATGCCCACCCAAACCGACAAAGTGCCCAATACCTCGGCCACGGCCGCTTCCTCGGGCTCCGACCTCAACGGGGCGGCGGTGCGGGAGGCCTGTGCCACCCTGCGCCAGCGGATGGCCCCGGTCGCCGCCCAAGTGCTGACCGCCCTCTCCGGCCGGCTGATTCCGCCGGAGGACCTGATTTTCGCCCAGGGGCAAGTCAAAGCCCGCGGCGTGGACGCCCCGGCGGTGAGCTTCCATCAGGTCGCCCGGCAGGCTTACCTGGAGCGGGTCAGCCTTTCCGCGACCGGCTACTACCGCACTCCCGGCATCCACTGGGACTGGAAGACCGCCACCGGGCGGCCCTTCCATTATTTCGCGGGCGGGGTGGCGGTGACGGAGGTGGAGGTGGACGGCTACACCGGCATGAGCCGGGTCCTGCGCACCGACATCGTCCACGATGCCGGTGCTTCCCTCAATCCCGGCATTGACCGGGGCCAGATCGAAGGGGGCTTTGTCCAGGGGATGGGCTGGCTCACGAGCGAGGAACTGAAGTGGGACGCCCAGGGCCGGCTCCTGACCCACAGCGCCAGCACCTACCAGATTCCCGCGATCAGCGACGCGCCGGCCGAGTTCAATGTCACCTTTCTGCCCGATGCCGCCCAGGACCAGACGATCCACGGCAGCAAAGCCGTGGGCGAGCCCCCGCTCATGCTGGCCATTTCGGTTCGGGAGGCGATTCGGGCCGCCGTTGCCGCCTACGGGGAGCCGGGCGGGCAGGTGCCGCTGCCATCGCCCGCCACAGCCGAGGCGATCTTCAGCGCGGCGCAGTCGCGCCGCTCGCCCGGGCCTTCCCCTGCGCCCGCCACCGATCCCGCTCCGTCAGCAGCTGGGCGGTGATGCTCAGCGCGATTTCGTGGGGGTGATTGCTTCCGAAATCAAGGCCGAGTGGGCAGTGGAACTGGCCGGCGCGGGCGGCGGACAAGCCGGCGGCGACCAATTCCCGCCGGAGCACCGCGGCTTTGGCGGCGCTGCCGATGACGCCGACAAAGGGAAAATTGCGCTCGGCCAGCGCCCGGTGCAGGATCGGCCGGTCCGTCTGATGCCCGTGCGTCATGCAGAGGACGAAGGCATTGTCGGGCAGGGTCGGGATGAGGCTGGCCGGATCCTTCGCGGCCACCACGCGCATATTGGCGGCCCGAGGCAATTTCTCCAGCCATTCGGTCCGGCTGTCGCAGCAGAGGACGCTGCAGGGCAGGGGCAGAAGCACCGGGAGGAGCGCCTGGGCGACGTGGCCGGCGCCAAAGATCACGATCGGCCAGGGACCGCCGGCGGGATGGGGCTCGAAGTAAAATTTGACCGAGCCGCCGCAGGTCATGCCCACGTCGCCTTTCAGGGTCCAGGTGGCAAAACGGGTCTCCGTGGCGCCCTCCGCCAGCATGTCCGCGGCCACCGCCAGCGCTTTGGCTTCCACCCGGCCGCCGCCGACCGTGCCGGAATGGATTCCGGCCGCCGTCACGATCATTTTCGCTCCCGCATCCTGCGGGGTCGAGCCCAGGGCGTCGACCAGCACCACCAATACGCAGGAGACGCCTTCGTGGGCCAGAACCGCCAGTTGTGCGTAGGTCCCGGCCGCGGACACTTTTAGATCAGCCCGAGCTTCATCTTGCCCTCTTCGCTGATCATCGACTGGTTCCACGGCGGATCCCAGGTGATGCGGACATCGGCGGTGGAGACGCCGGGGACCAGAACGATCTTGCTCCGCGCGTCCTCGGCGATGGCCGGGCCCATGCCGCAGCCGGGGGCGGTCAGCGTCATCGCCACGTTGACCTTGAAGCCGGCGGACTCGGGCAGCGGGGCCACGTCCATGGAGTAGACCAGGCCGAGGTCGACGATATTGACCGGGATTTCCGGGTCGTAAACTTTGCGCAGCTGCTCCCAGACGGCGGCCGGGTCGGGCGAGCCGTCGGCCAAGACGGTGCTGGCGGCGGCGGTGCCGGCCTCGGACTTCTCGCCCAGGGCGTCGCCGTCCGCGCCGTCGATTCGGAACAGCCCGAAGTCCGTCTGGACGGTAAAGCTGCCGCCCAGGGTCTGGTGGATCATGATCTTGGTGCCGGCGGGCAGGCTCTGTTTATCGCCGGAGGGGATCTGGGTGGCGGTGACGTCGCGGGAGAGAGTGCGGTCGCGTTGCATGGCGGAAAATCAGCCCGGCAGCCGGGCCCAAGCTCATTTCTGGAGATGGCTTTCGAGCAGTTGGCGGAGGGTGGCGTGGATCTCTTCGCTCTTGAGGCGGTTCAGCGCCTCCTCGAAGAAACCGAAGATCAGCAGCTCCTGGGCCTCTTCCCGCCGCAGGCCGCGGGAGCGGAGGTAGAACTCTTGCTCCGGATCGATCCGGCTGGTGGTGGCGCCATGGGTGCAGCGGACGTCGTTGGCCTGAATCTCGAGGCCCGGCAGAGAATTGGCCTCGGCCGAATCGCTTAAGACCAGGTTGCGATTGCTCTGATAGGCGTCGGTCTTCTGGGCGTCGGGATCGACGATGATGAGGCCGGAGAAGATGGTCCGGGCGGAGTCCTGGAGGACGTTCTTGTAGAGGAGGTCCGATTTCGTGTTCGGGGCCTGGTGCAGCTGGAGGGTGCGCTGATCGAACTCCTGGGTCGCCCGGGCCACGGTCAGGGCCAGCATTTCCGAGAAGGCCCCCGGGGCCTGCAGCTGGCTGAGCGACTCGTGGCGGGCTTGGCGAGCGCCAAAATGCAGGTTGAGCGATTGCACCCGGGCATCGCGGCGCACCACGGTGGAATTAAGCTGGAAGGAGAGGGTGGTGGGCGACCAATCCTGCACCGCCACGTAGGTCAGATCGGAGCCGTGCCCGACGTAGAGATCGTTGGCCCCGCAGGCGAATTGGGGCGAGGCTTCCGCTCCGGCGGGCAGGGCGGAAGTGAACAGATCGATGACCGTCGCGCGGGAATTTTCCTCCGCCACCACCAGGGTGTGGGGAAAGACCGGACCGCCGGTGCTGGCATGGGAGACGACGATGGGCTGGTCCAAGGCGACCCCGCGCGGGACGTAGATGAAGGCGCCGTCCTCGACAAAGGCCGTGTGCAGGGCGGCGAACTTCTCCGAGCCCAGCTTCTGGGGCTGGGCCATGAAGTGGGCCTTGAGCAGCTGGGGATGGAGCCGGGCGGCTTCACCCAGGGTCGTGACGACGACGCCCTGGCGGACGAGATCGGGCGGCAGCGGCTGCGAGCGCACGAGTCGGTTGCCGGAGAACTCGAGGGAGGCCACTGGCGAGAATTTCGGCAGCTCGGCCGGGGTGGGCGCCGGGCCGGCGGGCGCCGTCGCCGGAGCGAAATCGAGCGACAGTCCGGCCAGATGGCTAAAACGCCAGGGCTCCTCATTGCGCCGCGGCATGGGCAGGGAGGCGAAGCGCTCATAGGCGGCGCGCTTGCGCTCGAGCCACCAGGCGGGGGCGCCGGCGGAGGAGGCGAGGGCCGCCTCGAAGGCGGCGGCCGTGAATCCGCCCAGGACGGGCGGGGGCGTGGTGGTGGTGGCAGCAGACATCAGCCGACCGAACCTTCCATTTCGAGATCGATCAGGCGCTTGAGCTCGACCGAATATTCCATCGGAAACTGCCGGGCCAGATCGTTGATGAAGCCATTGACGGACAGGCTCATGGCCTGGCCTTCGGTCAGCCCGCGCTGGCGCATGTAGAAGATCTGCTCTTCGCTGACCTTGGAAACGCTCGCCTCGTGCTGCACGCGGTTGGCGTCGCCCCGCACCGTGATGGCGGGATAGGTGTCAGTGCGGCTGTTGGAGTTGATGAGGAGGGCGTCGCACTCCGTGTTGTTCTTGCAGCCCTTCAAATGGCGGGGGATGTGCACCAGCCCGCGGTAGGTGCTGCGGCCCTGGCCGACCGAGATCGACTTGGCCACGATGTTCGAGGTGGTCTCGTCTGCCGCATGGATCATCTTGGCGCCCGTATCCTGGTGCTGGCCGTCGTTGGCCAGGGCGATCGAGATGACCTCGCCCCGGGCCTTGCGGCCTTTCAGGACGACGCCGGGATATTTCATGGTGAGGCGGCTGCCGATATTGCAGTCGATCCACTTGATCTCGGCCTCCTCGTGGGCCAGGCCGCGCTTGGTCACGAGATTGAAGACGTTGGAGGCCCAATTCTGCACCGTGATGTACTGGATCTTTGCGCCCTTGAGCGCGACGAGCTCGACCACCGCGCTATGCAGGGTGGAGGTGGAGAACTTGGGCGCCGTGCAACCTTCCATGTAGGTCACTTCCGAGCCCTCGTCGGCGATGATGAGGGTGCGCTCGAACTGGCCGAAATTCTCGGCGTTGATCCGGAAGTAGGCCTGAAGCGGGTGGGAGACTTTGACCCCGGGAGGGACGTAGATGAAGGAGCCGCCGGAAAAGACGGCGCTATTGAGGGCAGAGAACTTGTTGTCGCCGGTCGGGATGACCTTGCCGAACCATTTGCGGAAAATCTCGGGATGCTCGCGCAGGGCCTCCGTCGAATTGACGAAGATCACCCCTTGTTTCGACACCGCTTCCTTGATGTTGGAGTAGGCGGCCTCGCTGTCGAACTGGGCCTCCACTCCGGCCAAGAACTTGCGCTCCTGCTCCGGAATGCCGAGCCGCTCGAAAGTCCGCTTGATGTCCTCCGGCACCTCTTCCCAGGTGCGCTTGGGCTTTTGGCCGCTGGCGAGGTAGTAGCGGATCTTGTCGAAATTGATCTCGTTGAGCTCCGCCGTCGCCCAATGGGTCGGCATGGGCTTGGCGTAGAAGGTCTGCAGGGCCTTGAGCCGGAATTCCTTGATCCAGGCGGCTTCCTTTTTCGCCGCACTGATGTAGTCGACGGTGCGTTCGCTTAAGCCCGAGCCGGCGTCGAACTCGTACTTCACGTCGTAGCTGAAGTTGCCGGAGCTCTGGTCGATGCCGGAGACGGGATTATCGGCGGGGGGGCTGCTGGGAGTGAGCGTGTCAGTAGTCATGGGCGGTGGGCTTTAGGCAGCGACGAATTCCTTTTTTACCCAGTCGTAGCCCTTGGCGTCGAGTTCCAGGGCGAGCGACTTGTCGCCGCTCTTTACGATCCGGCCATCCCACATCACATGGACGTAGTCGGGCACAATGTAGCTGAGGAGGCGCTGATAGTGGGTGATGAGCAGAACCCCGAGGCCGGGGCCCCGGAGCTGGTTGACGCCTTCGGCCACGATCTTGAGGGCGTCGATGTCCAGGCCGGAGTCGGTCTCGTCCATCAGGGCGAACTTGGGCTCGAGCATGGCCATCTGCAGAACTTCGGCGCGCTTCTTTTCGCCACCGGAGAAGCCGTCATTGACCGCCCGGGAGGTAAACTTCCGGTCGATCTTGAGCATGTCCATCTTCTGGTAGAGGCGCTTGTAGTAGGCGGTGGCATCGAGCTCCTCGCCCTCGCCCAGGTGCGACTGGATCGCAGCCCGGAGGAAATTGGCGATGCTGACGCCGGGAATCTCGCTCGGATACTGGAAGGCGAGGAAGAGGCCGGCCCGCGCCCGCTCGTCCGGTTCCATTTCCAGGATGGACTTGCCGTCCAGGCGGATGTCGCCGCCGGAGATTGTGTAATCCGGGTGGCCGGCGATGGCCTTGGCCAGGGTGGATTTCCCCGTGCCGTTCGGGCCCATGATTGCATGCACCTCTCCGCTGTTGAGCGTAAGAGAGACACCTTTGACGATTTCTTTTTCGCCGAGGGAGACTCGGACATCGATGAGTTCTAGCGAGGACATGGCGTAAGGAGGAAGAGGATGGAGAGGGCGGGATCAGCCGGTCTTGGCATTGCCCCGGAATGTAATTTCGACTGAGGCGGCATTGTAACCGGCCGGAAGGACCGAGGCCACCTGCTCCAGGACGGCGGGCGGCAGGTCAATGTCGTGGGTCGCCCCGGTCAATTCATCGTGAAAATGAGCGTGGGGGCGGAGGTTCGGGCAATAGCGGGTGGGGCCACGCTCGAAGTTGACCTGGCGGACCAAGTTGCACTGCACCAGGGCCTCGAGGCAGTTGTAAACCGTTGCTAGCGAAATTGTCGGCTTTTCCGCCTTTACCCGGGCAAAAACCTCGTCGGCGGTGGGATGATCGCGCTTCTTGAGGAGCACGTCGTAGACGACCTCGCGCTGCGGGGTGGAGCGAAAGCCACTGCCCGCGAGGCTTTCGGCGAGGGTTGGCGAATAGGAGGAGGCGTCACGCATGAAAGAACAACCAATTGGAATGGTTCTCAGTTGCAAGTGAGAATTAGAACTATTCTAAGAGAATCTTTAACCCGTTGCTAACCAATATACCAATGCCAGGGCTCGTAGCCGATGCCGTGACTATTTTTTCGAGGGTAGGTCATCACGAAGCCAAATTCGTGAGCCCGTCGCCTGAGCCACCGGCCTTGCCGGGTGCGGCCGAAATCTTGGGCCAGGGCGGCCTTGCCGGGTGCGCCGATATCGATCGCCCGGCCCGTGTGATGCTGGCTGTAGCCGGGGGCGGCGATCCATTTCAGAACTTCCGCCAGGGTCTCGCCACCCGCGCGCTTTTCGCGGATGATCGCCGCCTGCCGGACGACGCTGCGGTATCCGGAAAGGGGAACCAGC
>Ga0302279_10001312_pt1 | contig 35446 bp, 30 predicted proteins | sample III_Bog_N3_3_FD_194541 | JGI IMG/M metagenome (GOLD analysis project Ga0302279, IMG submission 194541) | Peat permafrost microbial communities from Stordalen Mire near Abisko, Sweden - III_Bog_N3_3 | ecosystem: Environmental > Terrestrial > Soil > Wetlands > Peat | place: Sweden: Abisko...
CGGATGGGGGCGAAGATCGGGGCCACCCGGGTGCGGGGGAAGGTGCGCAGCCGCCTGGCCCCGGCCGACGAGCGGGACGGGATCGTGGCGGCCATGGAGCTCCGGACGGCCGAACAGGTGGCCGAGTCCCTGGGCCAGATGAAGGGCGCACTGATGAAGCTGGGCCAGCTGGCCAGCTACCTCGACGAGGGGCTCCCCCAGCCCTACCGGGACGCCCTGGCCCAGCTCCAGTCCGACGCCCCGCCCATGGCCCCGGAGCTGGCCGCCGGTGTGGTGGCCGACGAGCTGGGTGGCCGCCCCGAGCGGGTCTTCGCCGACTGGGACCCGTCACCCCTCGCCGCGGCGTCCATCGGCCAGGTGCACCGTGCCGTGCTCCACGACGGCCGCCCCGTGGCGGTGAAGGTCCAGTACCCCGGCGTGGCCGAGGCCATCGAGTCCGACCTGGCCAACACCGAGATGATGGCCCGGCTGCTGCCCCTGCTCTTCCCGTCGCTCGACAGTCGGGCCCTGGCCGCCGAGCTGCGGGACCGGCTGGCCGAGGAGCTCGACTACCGCCACGAGGCGGCCAACCAGACGCGGTTCGCCGACGCCTACCGGGACCACCCGTTCATCGCCGTCCCCGACGTGGTCGACGAGCTGTCCACCGGGCGGGTCCTCACCACCGACCTGGCCGACGGGGCCCGCTTCGCCGAGGTGGAGCGTTGGCCCCAGGCCCAGCGGGACCTCGCCGGTGAGACGCTCTTCCGTTTCGTCTTCCGGGGGGTCAACCGCCTGGGCATGTTCAACGGCGACCCCCACCCCGGCAATTATCTCTTCCGCCCCGACGGGCGGATCACCTTCCTCGACTTCGGCCTGGTGAAGGAGTTCACACCCGACGAGGTCACGGTGTTCCACACCATGATCGATTCGATGGTTCTGCGGGGGGACCACGAGGCGTACCGGCGGACCCTGGAAGGGATCGGCCTGCTGCGTCCCGACCCGTCGATCACCACGGACCAGGTCGTCGAATTCTTCGGCCACTTCTACGACCTGGTGCTCGAGCGGGGCCCGCGCACCGTGGAGCACGAGTACGCCTCGGAGACCGTCCGCCGGCTCTTCGACACCAAGAGCCCGGTGGCCCGGTCCGTCAACCTGCCGCCGATGATGGTCATCGTCCAGCGGATCAACCTCGGCCTCTACGCCCTGCTGGCCCGCCTGGGGGCCACGGCCGACTGGCGGGGCATCGCCGAGGAGCTGTGGCCCATGACCGACGGACCGCCGACGACCCCGCTGGGCGAGCTCGAGGCGGCCTGGCTGGCCGGACGGCCCGTCACCCGGCCCGGCGGCTGACCGGCCGCTCAGCCCTTGTTGGCGCCGTGCGTCCGCACGAAGTCGTTGACCGTGTAGTACGCGTCGATCGACTCGCCGGCGTCGCCCCAGAACCCCTCGAGCACGTCGTAGGCCATGGTCCCCTGGGCGATGTAGTAGTTGTTCACGTCGGTGATCTCGAGCTCGCCCCGCCCCGACGGGACCAGGTCGGGGATGACCCGGAAGACGTCGGCGTCGTAGCAGTAGATGCCCGTCACCCCGAACTTGGACGGCGGGTCCTCGGGCTTCTCGATGATCCCGGTGATCCGGTCCCCGCCGTCGAACGAGGGCACCCCGAGGTGGCGCAGGTGCTCGGTCTCCTCCACCGGGGTCAACAGGATCCGCGCCCCGTCCGGCGCGGCCAGGAACCCCTCGACCATGGGTCGGATCGACCGCTCGACGATGTTGTCGGCCAGCATCACCAGCACCGGCTCGTCGTCGACGAAACGCTCGGCCAGTCCCAGGGCCTCGGCGATGCCGCCGGGGCGCTCCTGGTAGCCGTAGCTGAGGCGGTCGATGCCGAACTCGTGGCCGTTGCCCAGCAACCGGAGGAATTCGCCGGCGTGGGTCCCCCCGGTGACCAGCATGATCTCGGTGATGCCGGCGTTGACCAGGGCCTCGATGCCGTAGTTGATCATCGGGCGGTCGTAGATGGGCAGCAGGTGCTTGTTGGTGATGCGGGTCAGCGGGTGCAGACGCGAGCCGGTCCCGCCGGCGAGGATGACGCCCTTCATCCGGGGGAGCCTAGGGCCTCGGCGACCAGGGCGTCGGCCAGGGCCGGCCACGCCGCGGCGGCCCAGGGTCCGAAGAGCCGGTCGGCCAGCCCGCAGCAGGCCAGCCCGGCCACCGGGTCCACCCAGAGGAAGGAGCCCGAGCGGCCGAAGTGGCCGAAGGTCTGCGGCGAATTGGCCCGTCCCGTCCAGTGCGGGGACTTCCCGCCCCGGACCTCCACCCCGAGGCCCCAGTCGCAGGGGTCGAAGCGCCCGAAACCGGGCAGTACCCCGGCCAGCCCGGGGAAGGCCACCGACCGGGCCAGCGCCGCCGTGTCCCCGCTCACCAGCGTCGGGGCCGCCAGCTCCCGGGCCACGGCCATCAGGTCGCCCAGCGGTCCGTACAGCCCGGCGGCCGCCTCCGGCGCACCGTCGTCGCTCCGCAGCTCCACCCGGCGCATGCCCAGCGGCTCGAGCACCCCGTCGTGCAGGTAGTCGGTGAAGGACATGCCGGCGGCCCCGGCCAGCACGTCGCCCAGCACGCCGAAGCCGGCGTTGGAGTACAGGCGCCGGGCGCCGGGCCGGTCCACCACGCCCCCCTCGAAGCCCAGGCCCGAGGCGTGGGCAAGGAGGTGGCGGACCGTGGACCCGGGGGGACCGCCGGGGGCGTCGAGGTCGAGCGTCCCCTCCTCCACGGCCACCAGCACGGCCAGGGCGGTGACCGGCTTGGTCACCGAGGCCCAGGGGAACGACCGGTCCACGTCGCCGGTGGTACCGAGGACGGTGACCGGCCCGCCGTCGGGGGACGCCGACGCCAGCACCCCGACCGCGGCCGAACCCACGGGCCAACCGGACACCAGATCGAGCCCACCCATGCCGCCCGACCGTAGCCGTGCGGTCACCGGGGGCGGCGCCCGCCGCCCCCGGTGACCGGTGACTACCCTGTCGGACGATGCGTCCGTGCGCCGGTGACACGGTCGGCGCCCGGCCGACCCTCGGATCCCCCGTGCGGCGGTGGCGTCCGGCGACCGGTCGGGGACGGACATCCCGGCTGGGGGCACTGCTGCTCGCCGTCGCGGCCCTGGCCGGCTGCGGTACGGCGGGGGCCAGTGGCACGGACCCCGGAGGGTCCGTCCGGTCGGCGGGCGCATCGTCGCTGGCCGCCCCGCCGACCGGGGACATCCTCCAGGTACCACTGGGCACGAGCGCGGCGACGGGCACCGCGCCCGGGGTCCCCGATCCCCTCCTCCCGGCCCCACCGGGGACCCTGATCAGCGCGGTGCGGCTACCCCCGGGCGGCGGCGTCCCGCCGGGGGCCACGGCCTACCGCGTGCTCTTCCACTCGCGGTCGGACGACGGCCAGGACATCGCCGAGTCGGGCGACGTCGTCGTCCCCGACGGTCCGCCACCACCCGGCGGCTACCCCATCGTCAGCTGGGCCCACGGCACCACGGGCATCGCCGACAGCTGCGCACCCTCGGAGCAGCCCGACATCGCCATCCCCTACCTGTCGGAATTCCTGTCGAGCGGGTACATCGTGGCGGCCACCGACTACGAGGGGCTCGGGACCGCCGGCCTCCATCCGTACCTGGTGGGCGAGAGCGAGGGCCGGGGGGTCATCGACGCGGCGCGGGCGGCGCGGGCCGTGGCCGGGGCGGTGGCCTCGGACTCGGTGGTGTTCATCGGGCACTCCCAGGGGGGCCAGGCCGCCCTGTTCGCCGCCCAGGAGGCCCGCCAGTACGCACCCGATCTGTTCGTGGCCGGGGCGGTGGCCATCGCCCCGGTGAACAACGTGTCGGCGCTGGCGCCGGCCGACCCCGGCCCGCAGGCCGACGGCACGGACGGCTACGAGGTCATGGCCCTGTGGGACTGGTCCCAGATCTACGCCTCCCCGGGCCTGCTGGCTGCGGTGCTCACCCCCCGGGCGGCGGCCGAGGCGTCCATCGCCGGGACGGCCTGCAGCGCCACCGTCGGGGCCACCTTCGGGACGACCCCCACGGACCAGGTCTTCCGGCCGGGGTGGCGCCAGGCCCCGGGCCTGCGGGCCGAACTGCTGGCCAACGAACCGGGCTGGAGCCCGTCGGACGCCCCGGTACTGGTGATGCAGGGTGCGGACGACACCCTGACCACGCCGGAGGCGGCCCGGACCATGGCCGACCGGATGTGCACCGGCCGCCACGACACCGTCGAGCTCGACGTCGTGCCCGGGTCCGACCACGGGTCGATCCTCAGCGACGGCCAGGGGCGGATCACCCAGTGGATCGCCGACCGCCTGGCCGGTCGTCCGGCTCCCGACAACTGTCCCACCTGACGGGCCCGCCGCCGTCGCCGTGGGCGACCCCCCTCAACCGGTACCGGTGAAGGCGTGCACCCGGTCGGTGGACGGCACGAGGAGGAGGCCGTCGCCGACCGACGGTGACGGGAAGTCCGTGGCCTCCGGGCCGACCGAGGTCTGCTGCACCACGGCCCCGGTCGACGGGTCGAGCCCCACCACGGTCCCGGACTTGTCGATCCCCCACACCAGTCCCCCGGCGACGATCACCCCGCCACCGCCGCCGTTGGTGGCCCGCCACAGCACCGTCGGGGTGGCCCCCGGCGCATCGACCCGGACGGCGGCGATACCGGTACTGCACCCCAGGTACACGGTGGTCCCGACCTGCGCCGAGGGTCCGTGGCCGAAGCACAACGGGGTGGCGGTGAGCTGGCCGCCCACCCCGCCGAGGTGGGACTGCCGCAGGACGTACCCCGTCGTGGACTTGCCCACGGCGAGGACCAGGCCGTTGGGCAGCAGGGTCGGCGGCAGGGAGAAGTCCAGGTCGAGGGCGTTGTCCCGGTACCAGTGGACCGGGGCGAAGTACTGGAGCAGCGCCATGGTCGGCGAGAGCTCCAGCACGGCGTCGCTGTCGTCGAACGAGTTGCCCGGCGACTGGAAATTGCCGTTTCCCGAGGCCACCCACACGTCGCCCTCGGCGTCGACCACCGGTGCCCCACCGCCCATCCACACCGCCCCCTGACTGTCCCCGGGGAGCGACGACACCTCGAACGCCGCCGGCGGCGAACCGTCCTCGGGCGCCGACACCACGTAGCCGTGGTAGTCGCCGCAGTCGCCGTCGTTGCCGCCGAACCCCACCACCACCCGGCCGTCGGTGAGCGCCAGGGCCGGCCGCTGCAGCTCGAAAGGCGGCAGGGTCCCGGAGGGGTCGATGACCTCGTCGAGCAGGACGTGCCCGGTGGCGAGATCCAGACCGACCAGGTGGTGGGCCGACGAACGGGCGCCGACGGCCTCGTCGTCGACCACGAACACCTCGTCCCGGGAGGGGTCGATGACCGGGGTCGAGGTGATGCCCACCGTCGGCCGGATGTTGCCGCACAGGCCGGCCACGGTGGACGGGTCGAACGGTGTGGCCAGGTGGGTCGACCAGTCGACGGCGCCGTCGGTGGCCGACAGCGCGTACACCGTGTCGTCCTCGGTGGCCACCACCACCCGGCCGCCGTCCACCAGGGGCTGGCCGAACAGCGCCCCGTCGAGGGTGGGCGAGGTCCAGGCGGGTGACGACAGCGAGTAGCGCAGGCCCGAGGGGTCGACCCCCGTCCGGGCGCCGTCGACGTTGTAGGTCGTCCAGTCGGCCCCGCCGCCGCGGCCGGACGGGACGGGAGCGGTCGGAACGGTCGGTGACGACGGCGACGTCGCGGCCCTGGTGGTCGGAACGGCGTGGGTGGTCGCCGTGGCCGTCGACGACGAGCCGGAGCAGCCGGCCAGCACCAGCCCGGCAGCCAGTGCGCCGACCGCCGGGATCAGGGAACGACGGGTCCGGTGGGTGCGCACCCCACCAGTCTGCCGGGGCGGGCACCCGTGCGGGTCACGGGTTCCGCCAGGGCCGCCGGGACCGCCGGGGCTTAGAGCCGCTCGATGATCGTCCCGGTGGCCAGCGCCCCGCCGCAGCACATGGTGACCAGCGCCAGACTGCCGTCGGTCCGCTCCAGCTCGTGGAGGGCCGTGGTGATCAGCCGGGCGCCCGTCGACCCCACCGGATGACCCAGGGCGATGGCCCCGCCGTTGACGTTGACCTTGTCCCAGTCGACCTTGTGCTCCTTGCCCCACGACATGACCACGGAGGCGAAGGCCTCGTTGATCTCGATCAGGTCGATGTCGGCCAGGGTCATACCGGCCTTCGCCAGGACCTTGGCCGTGGCGGCGATGGGACCGTCGAGGTGGTAGTAGGGGTCGGAGCCCACCAGGACCTGCTCGACGATGCGGGCCCGCGGGCGGAAGCCGTCGGCCCGGGCCCGGTCCTCGGACATCCACAGCACGGCGGCCGCCCCGTCGGAGATCTGGGAGGAGTTGCCCGCCGTGTGCATCCCGTCGGGGAGCACCGGCTTCAGCTTGGCCAGTCCCTCGGCCGTGGTCTCCCGGGGACCCTGGTCCGTGGACACCACGGCCCGCTCGCCGGTCGGCCCCTCGGGACCCACCACCGGGGCCTCGAGCGGCACGATCTCCCGGTCGAAACGGCCCTCGGCCACGGCCACGGCCGCCTTGCGCTGGGACTCGAGACCCAACCAGTCGACGTCCTCGCGGGTGATGCCGTACTTCTCGGAGATCCGCTCGGCCGCACCGAACTGGTCGGGCATGTCCCACGGGAAGTCGTCGGGCTTGGACCGCCCGGGACCGTTGATGGCGTTGGCCCCGAGGCCGACGCGGCTCATGGCCTCGACCCCGCAGGCGATACCGATGTCGATGGCGTCGGCAGCGATGAGGTTGGACACGAAGTTGTTGGCCTGCTGGGCCGATCCGCACTGGCAGTCCACCGTCGTGGCCCCCACGTGGTACGGCAGCGCCTGGCTCAGCCAGGCCGTCCGGGTGACGTTGGACGCCTGCTCGCCGGCCTGGGTCACGCAGCCGCCCACGATCTGTTCGACCGAGCCCGGGTCGATCCCCGCCCGCTTGACCAGCTCGTGCTGGACGTGGCCCAGGAGCTCGGCGGCGTGGAACCCGGACAGCCACCCGTTCCGCTTCCCGATGGGACTGCGGACTGCTTCGACGATCACGGGCTGGGCCACGGCGGGTCCTCCTTGGAGGCTCGGAGACGACGGACCGGAAGGCCGGTCGGACCCGTACGGGGTCGGCAGCAGTATAGAACGCGTTCCAGAACGGGCGTCCGGAGCGGGCGGCGGCGGCCGGGTGCCCCCGGTGGGCGCTCAGCCCGTCCGGTCCGCCACCTCGTCGGCCCCCCAGAGCGCGGCCAGGTCCGCCGCCGCCGTCCCGGCGACCCAGCCGGCCATGTTGCCCGTGCGGGGGTTGAACCGGGTCATCCCCGGGAACAACGCGTCGCGTGCCCGGTCGACGGCCTCCCGCCGGTCGGCCAGCACCGGCACCAGCGACGTCCCGTGTTCCCCCACGCCGACGGTCTCGGCCGCACGGGCGGCGTCATCCAGACGCTCACCGATCCGTGAGGCGTAGGCCACCAGAAACGACTGGCGGAACGACCGGGTCCGGGACCGACCCGTGGCGTCCCGGCGACTACCCAGCGACGTCATGGCCGCAGTGGCCTGCACCAGGAGCGAGGTGTACAGGATCTCCACCAGCTCGAGATCGTCGACGTGCCCGACGACCGTGGAGAAGCCGAGGTCGGAGGACCAGACCGACCGGCACCGGTTGGCGTCGGCCACACGGGCCAGCAACGACGCCTTCGCCTGGGCGTAGGGATCGTCGACGCTGATTCGGATCCCCGTCGGCTCCTCGGTGCGCCGGTCTTCCGACATCACCGCGATCAGGTCGATGGCGTGACGGGACATCAGGTCCTGGGCCTTGGCCGTCAGTGCCTCCGCCTCCTCCTCGAACGCCGTGGACTCGGCCTTGGCCAGCAGGGCCCGGACCTTGCGGAGCAGCGCCTCGTCGGCCTTGTGGGACGGGCGCCCGCGCCACGACCCCTTCCCCGGGGGCGGGCACAACATCGGGAGCTCGGGAAGGTGTCGGAGGAGCGAGATGGTCGTGACGGCCACGGCGACGGCCTCGCGCCGCGTCGGGCCCCGTTCGGCGACCCACGCGTGGTCCCGTCGGCCGGCAGCAGGTGCCCCCGTCCGACCCAGTTCGTCCTCCAGCGCCAGGAGTTGGTCCGACCAGCGGGGGTCGACGAGGGCGGGCGCATACCGACGACCCTCCACCACGACGGCAACCGCGCCGAGCGTCCGGTGCGCCGCCGAGCACTTCCGCCCGAGCTCCCTCGGGATGTCCACCGGCTGCCATCCGTGCTCCCACGCCCAGGCCAGCCGGTCGCTGACGGCCTCGGCCAGCGCCCGGTCGATCGGCTCGTGCCCGCCGGGCGTCCCGGGGCCCAGGGCAAGGAGCCCGATGAGCTCGTCGAAGACGTCATCCTCCCGGCACCAATACGCGTCAGCCGCAGCTGTCACCGCCTCGCCGGGTGTCCGGAAGTACCGCGGCTCGCCTCCCGGTTCTCCGGGTCGAGTGGCCCTGTCCCCCGCAACCGGTGGGCGGTCGGTCGACCGCCCACCGGTGTGGCGCCGCCGTGCCTCCTCGCGGGCGGCCCGTTGCTTCTGACGTCTGCGTTCCCGATTGTTCGTGCCCATGCGATGAACCTACGGACAGGCTGTGACCGTTCCCCCCGACCCGGGCACCGACCGGGAATTCCCCGTACAGTTCCCCCATGGGGTCGGACGGATTCCCGGCCACGTACCGCCGGCTGGCCGACCCGGCCGCCGGTTCCGACAACCGGTCGACCCCCGGTCGGACCAGGGGACGACCGACATCCACCGACCCGACGAGCGAGGACCAACCATGACGACCCGAGACCACGCGCCGGTCGGCGCCCCCTGCTGGACCGATCTGTGGACCTCCGACGTGGACGGCAGCCGCCGGTTCTACGGCGAGCTGTTCGGCTGGGAGGCCCTGGAGCCGAGCCCGGAGTTCGGGGGCTACTTCATGTTCGCCCGGGACGGCGTGCCGGTGGCCGGGGGCATGGGCGACATGGGCGATCAGAAGGCCGACGACTCCTGGAAGATCTACCTGAGCACGCCGGACCTCGGGGCGACGGTGGCCGCCACCGAAGCGGCCGGCGGACAGGTCCTCGTGCCGCCCATGCCCGTGGCCAACCTGGGCACCCAGACCGTGCTGGTCGACCCGACCGGCGCTGGGCTCGGCGCCTGGCAGCCGGGGACCTTCCCCGGGTTCACCGTCCTGAACGAACCGGGGGCACCCAGTTGGTTCGAGCTGCTGACCCGGGACCACGCCGGGGCCGTCGACTTCTACCGTTCGGTCTTCCACTGGGAGACCAACGTGGTGGGTGACACCGACGAGTTCCGCTACACGACCATGCAGGATCCGGACAGTGACTGGGAGCTGGCCGGGATCGGGGACGCCCGGTCCTTCCTGCCCGAGGGCACCCCGGCCCACTGGTCGATCTACTGGGAGGTCGCCGACGCCGACGCCGCCGTGGCCCGGGTGGGCGAGCTGGGCGGCTCGGTCGTGCTCGGCGTCTCGGAGACGCCCTACGGGCGGCTGGCCACCGTGACGGACCCGGCCGGGGCCGAGTTCAAGCTGCGGACGTCCCCGGCCTGAACGACCCGGGCGCTACCCCGCGACCAGCCGCCCCGGCTGGAGGAAGACCTGCAGCAGGAGCACGACCAGCCCGACGGCCAGCCCGGCGGCCACGGCGACCACCAGGCCCCAGCCGCGCCGCCGCGACCGCCGGCCGGCCACGTACCCCCACCAGGCCAGTGATGCCACGCCGACCCACAGGGTCACCCGGATGGCCTGGGTGATGGACACCCCGAGCAGGTACTGGCCGAGGAGCAGCACCAGCGGTGGGACGCAGAACAGGAGGAAGAGCACCTCACGGCGGACGATCCGCAGGCGGTCGCCCCGGCCGGGTCCCCCGCCGGCTTCGGTCTGCAGGGCGATGAGGGCGGCGAAGGTGTGGGAGATGACCATGGCCAGCACCGGGCCCACCACCACCCCGACCACGGCCACGATGCGCAGGTGCTCCCAGCCGTCGTAGACGATCAGCACGCTCATCAGGGTGATCGTCGTGTAGACGATCCGGTCGACGGAGTAGGAGCCGGGCAGCCATCCGGGGAGGTGGTCCCCCGCCCCGTCCTCCGGGGTCGGGACGAGGTCAGCGGGCATCGTGCCTCCTCCCCCCGACCGGCGCCCCCCGGTCACGCCTCGGCGGCATGTTCCCGGCAGCCGGACGGCAGTCGACGGTGGCGGTGGAGGCCTGGTCCCGGTGGACCCCGACCGTGGTCGTCACGGCGCGGCATCCCCGTCGGCCTCCGACGGCACCGGCGGCACCGGCGACCGGTCACCCACCTGGCTACCGAGGCTGCGCCGGCTCCGCATGCCCGGCGTCTCGACGTGCTCGGGCCGCTCGCCCCGCAGCGTGCGGGTGAACGTCCCGTAACGCGCCGCCAGCGGTGGGGCGCTGAGCCCGTGGGCCACCACGCTGAGGAGGACGGTCACGGTGACGATGGACAGCACCCGGGCCCCGTCGGCCGGGGCCAGGCTGTCGAAGGCGATGAGGCCGAAGACCACCGACGCCAGCCCCCGCGGACCGAACCACCCGACGAACCCGACGGTGAACCGGTCCAGCCCTGAGCCGACCAGGGCCAGCGCCACGGGGACCATCCGGACCACCGTCAGGGCCACCACGGCGAACAGCACGTCCTGCCAGGTGGCGTGGGACAGACCGGGGACCACCATGGCCGCGCCGAAGATCAGCCAGACCATCAGGGAGAGCAGGCCGCCCGCCTCCTCGGTGAACGACACGACCTCCTCCACGCCGGCGTGGAACACGCCGCCGAAGGCCATCCCGGCCACGAAGGCCGCCACGAAGCCGTTGGCGTGGGCCTCCAGTGCCGCGAAGTAGGCGAACAGGGCCGCTCCGATGGGGACCAGGGCCCGGAACCCCGCAGCGCTCCAGCCCCGCTCGACGGACCGGGCCAGCACCCAGCCCGCCACCAGGCCCGTCCCGGCGCCGATGGCCGCACCGCCCACCAGTTCGCCCGCCGCCCCCAGCACCGATGTCGAGTGGGCCACCTCGGTGGTGACCGCCCCGGCGAGGAAGAGGTTCACGAACGGTGTGGCGATGCCGTCGTTCAGCCCGCTCTCGACGTTCAGCAGCCGCCGGATCCGGTTGGGGATCCGTTCGTCGTCCATGACCGACGCGCCCAGCGCGGCGTCGGTGGGCGCCACGATGGCCCCGATCGCCGCGGCCACCCACAGCGTCACGCCGGGGACGATGCCGAAGGCCGCGGCCGTCCCGAACCCTATGGTCAGGGGCAGACCGACGGCCAGCAGCCGGACGGGCAGGCCGAGGTCGCGGCGCAGTTCGTGGACGTTCACCCGGGAGGCGTCCCCGAAGAGGACGAGGGCCAGGGTGAGCTCGGCCAGCGATTCGATGGTCGACGAATGCGGACTGAAGTGCAGAAAGGCCAGAGGCCCGTGGGTGACCACCAGACCCATGGCCACGAAGGCGATGGGGGCGCTGATCGAGAGGCGTTGGAGGCGGGCCGACCACACCGACCACACCACGACACAGGCCGCGGCCGCGGCCAGGACCTCGGGGTCGACTCCGTGGCTCATGCCCGTCGTCCTCCGGGCCTCACCGACCATCCACCGGCGTGGCGCGGGCACGGATCGGCGACCACCGGCCGCGCTGGCCGGGACGGGTCCGGCTCGGGAGCGAAGAGCATCGCCGAATCGTAGGGGGAACCCGGCCCGTCCGGCGCGTCCCGGTGGCCACCGGCCGGTACCGGGACGCACGGGTGGCGCGGAGATGGCATGCTCCTCCCCGTCCGATCCACCGGACGGTCGCCCGGTGCACCGCCGTCCACCCCGAGAGGAGCCAGCACGTTGTCCGACGAATTCTCCCCGCTCGACGCGGCCGAGGTCGGCTCGTACGACGAGTCGACCGACGTGCTGGTGGTCGGGTTCGGCGCCGCCGGGACGTGCGCGGCCCATTCGGCGCGGGAGGCCGGCGTCGACGTGCTCGTGGCCGAGCGTTCCTCGGGGCCGGGAGGCGCCGCCGCGCTCTCCGAGGGCATCGTGTACCTCGGTGGGGGCACCCCCGTGCAGACGGCCTGCGGCTTCGAGGACTCCGCCGACAACATGACGCGCTACCTCCTGGCCGCCTGCGGGCCCGACCCCGACGTGTCCAAGGTCACCGCCTACGCCGAGTCCAGCACCGACCATTTCGCCTGGCTGGTCGACCGGGGGGTGGAGTACGACGCTCGTCTGGACGAGTCGACGCAGATGGCCCCGGCGGGGACCGAGGGCCTGGTGTGGTCGGGCGGGGAAGACGCCTGGCCCTTCAACGAGATCGCCGTCCCCGCCCCCCGGGGCCACCTGACCAGGACGAAGGGCTCGACCGGGGCCCTGCTGATGCGGCGCCTCTCGGATGCCGCGGTGGCCGCCGGCGCCCGGGTCTCCACCGACACCCGGGTCGAACGGCTGATCGTCGACGACGGGCGGGTCGTCGGCGCGGTGGCCACCCGGTTCGGCGAGCGGCTCGCCGTCCGGGCCCGCCGGGGGGTGGTGCTCGCGGCCGGCGGGTTCATCTGGAACGACGAGATGCTGCGCCGTAACGCCCCGGAGCTCCTGCTCGGCACCTGGAAGGTCGGGACGGAGGCCGACGACGGGCGGGGCATCGAGATGGCCCAGGCCGTCGGGGCACGGGTGAAGAACATGCACGCCGGCGAGGTGTCCCTGCCCGTCATCCCCCCGAGGAGGCTCGTCGACGGGATCATCGTCGACGGCGCGGGCCAACGCTTCATCAACGAGGACACGTACATGGGGAGGGTCGGGCAGGCGGCCCTCTACGGGCACCGGGCGACGTGCTTTCTGGTGATCGACGAGGCCGGCTACGAGCCCAACTGGATAGGGCTCGAGGCCTCGTGGGTGTGCGGGTCCGTCGGGGAGCTGGAGGCCGAGATGGGGCTCCCGGCCGGGGCCCTCGAGGCCACCCTCGGGCTCTACAACCGCCACGCCCGGGACGGCCACGACCCGGTGTTCCACAAGCGACCCGGGCACGTACGGCCGCTGGAGCCACCGCTCGGCGCCTTCGACCTGCGACGGGGGGCCGCCCCCTACGCGCCGTTCACCCTGGGCGGCCTCGACACGAGGGTCTCCGGGGAGGTCCTGAGCCTGGCCGGCGACCCCATCCCGGGCCTGTTCGCCGCCGGCCGCACCACCTCGGGGGTCTGCACCTTCGGCTACGCCTCGGGGCTCTCCATCGGCGACTCCACGCTCTTCGGTCGGTTCGCCGGCGCCTCGGCCGCCCGGTCGCCGGCGGTGGCCTGAACCACCCACCGGCTCCCCGGTACCGGGATCGTCGTCGGGGCGCCGACCCTAGCGCCCGGCCGGCGCCCGCCGGCGGAGCTCGCCCATCAGGTCGTCGAACTGCCGGTGGGCCGTCGACTCCCAGTAGCCCCGGGCCGACGCCGACATCTGGTCGAGCATCCGCCGACGCTGGTCGGGGGTCATCTGCTCACGGATGAGGCCCCAGATCAGCCACACCTTGTCGCCGGTGAAGTGCTCCACCGAGTACCGGGTGAACCCCTCCCACTCGGCCACGCTCAGGTGCCCGGTGGCCAGAGGCACCACGTCCGACTCCTCGTCGTCGAGGTGGGGACGCACCCCGACGTCGAGGGCCTCCAGGGCCGCCGCCGCGGCCGCCGCGGCCGGGTCGCCGTGGGCCCGCCAGTCCTCGACCGCCCCCAGGGCGTCGGCGAGCAGGGCGACGACCGTCCGGTGTTGTCCCGACGACCGGTCGAGGGCGGCGAGGCCCTCGGGGGCCCTGTCGCGGAGCAGGGGGAAGAGCAGCTCCTCCTCGGCGTCGTGGTGCACCAGCAGGAGGGCCAGGACGTTGTCGAGGTAGCCGAGCACCAGCTCACGCCGGGCGGCGTCGCCGTGGGCGCTACGGATGAGGTCGGGGGCCGACCGGTAGGAGGTGCGGAAGACGTCGTGCACGATCCGCATGTCGCTGGTGTCCGGCCTCGGTCGGTTGTCCATCGTGCTGCCTTTCGGGTGACCCCCCGGTCGCTCACTCGATGGTGACAGCTGTGACCCGGCGGCACTACGGGCTTTCGGCCCTTTCGCGGTGGCGGGGCCCGCCGGAGGCACCCCGACGACCGTCGCCTGCGACCCGACCGGCACCGTCGGTCCAGAGGTCGGGACCCACCGGAGCCGATCCGTCGACGGCGCCGGTTCCCTCAGCGCTACTGCTCGCCATCGGGCCCACCACCGGTCCGTACGAGACGGACGTGGGTCACGGCCGTCGAGCTGACGAGTTCGACGCATCGGTAGTCGTCGGCCAGGGAACCGAGATCGTCCAAGGGTCGCTCGCCCCCGCCCAGCAGGACCGGCACGACCACGAGGTGCAGCTCGTCGATCAACGACGCGCCGAGGTACTGCCTGACGGTGGCGGCACCCCCGCCGATGAGGACGTCCTGGTCACCGGCCGCCTCGGTGGCGGAACGGAGGGCGGCCTCGATCCCTCCGTCGACGAAGTGGAAGGTCGTTCCCCCCTGGAGTTCGAGGGGGGGACGCGGGTGGTGGGTGAGCACGAAGACCGGATGGTGGAAGGGGGGCTCGTCGCCCCACCAGCCGGTCCACTCGCTGTCACCCCAGGGTCCACGAACCGGGCCGAACATGTTCCGTCCCATGATGGTGGCCCCCACCCCGGAGGCGCGGTTCGAGAAGTACCCGTCGTCGAGCCCCTCGTCGCCGCCGTCCTGGCCGATCATCCTCCTGCCGCTGCGCGTGGCGAAGATCCAGTCGTGGAGCCGGGTACCCCCGATGCCGATCGGATGGTCTTCGTCCTGGTGGGGCCCGGCGGCATAGCCGTCGAGCGAGATCGAGAAGTTCCGCACGAGCACTCTGGACATCGGCCCCTCCTTCGGTGTGCTCTCATCATGGCCCGACTCGCCGCCGTCGCGTCGCCGACGTGGCGGATGACCAACCGTCGGCGGGCGTCCCCCGTCGGGGCGGGTTCGGGGACCATGAGGTCGAGGTGATCGTCGACCGGTGCACCGTCGAGGATCGCCACTCACCGGATGGCGAGTCCGGGGGCCCCTGGTTCGTCGCCCTCGGAACGACACCGGCCGATCTCGAGGCCGACGTCGGCGATGCCCGGGTTCTGCGAGGACATCTCGCCATCGCGGGGACGGGATGTCCTTGCCGGCAGGCCTACCCCAGCAGCGCCTTGGCGATGACCACCCGCTGGATCTGATTGGTGCCCTCGTAGATCTGGGTGGACCGTTCCGGGGGTCCAGGGGGTCGTCTCCACTGCGCTGACCTGGGCCTCTTCCGGAGCGAGTCATGCTGAGCTCACCGAGTTCGGCTCAGTTGTCGGGAGAACGTAGGGAGGAACCGGCTGAGAAGTCCGCATCACGACGGACTGACCTCAGTCGCTCGATTCCTCGGAATTGCGTCCATCGTGATCCTGAAAGATCGTCTGTAGGTAGAACCCCACCTTGGCGGAGATGCGCTCTCGTCGATAGAACTTCTCGACTGACGCGTACGCCTCATCAGGCGTCGTGATCCCAATCCGGGTGCCGAGCAATCTCACGTCATCGTCATCGACGCCGATTCTGGCCGACACCGCCTTCATGGCAAAGAGATACTCGGGGGATGGCACGACGACGCGAATCCCCGCACGCTGCACGGTGAACTGTCGCCCGCTGTCTTCGAAGTCTGGGAGCAACCCCTTCACCCCGTCGTTCAGCCAATCTCGGGGCAGTTCGAACTCATCTGCCATCGTGCTCGCGATCTCGTAGACGCGCATCTTCGGTTCGAAGATCGCGTCGATGTCCCGCGTGGCTCGGTCCTCCCCGTAGGCCAAGGCGATGCCGCCTCCACCAACGACGAACATGTCCACGGAGAATCCGGTGCCAGCGCATCGCCGACCGAGTTCGGTCAGCAGCTCCACGATTCGCTTCTGCCCCAGCAGCGGACCGTCTGCGGTCACACCGACTCCAGCGCATCGGGATCAATCATGACGTTGCGGGAACGGAAGGGCCCAGGCGAGTGGGCGAGGAGATACTCGTTGAACGCCGGATCTTCGGCAACGAACCACTCGTTCTCGAGCCGGACACCCTCGGCCCAGTCGGGAGCGGGCATGCCTTCTCGTGCGGCCAGCTCTTCCGTGGCGCCGGCGAGAAGCGCATCCCACCGCCGGTCTCCGGTAGTCGACGGGCGAGCGAGAAACACCTTCTGGTCGATCGGGCGAGCTATCCATTTCGAGTTCGACCGCAGCTCACGGACAACTCGTAGGAGCTCTCTCGTCGTCCAGCCGTGGCGGAGACCAGAGCGGATGGCGGCAGAAGCCTGCGGCATGGTGACGAGACCGTTGACGTAGATCGTGCTCTCCGAGCCCGCGTCGATGGCATCGATGATGCGCTGGAGGGTGAGCGGACCAACCACCTTGACCCCGCGCTCGTACGCGGCGATGTTGCTCTCTGATGTGCCCGTTACCCGTGCCACTTGGGCAGCGGTCAATCTCGCGTTTCGGCGTCGCTCTCGCAACGTCCAACCGTTCATTCGTGAATTATATCAGTTATCAGTTATCAGTTGTCACCCTGGATCGACGAGCTGGGACCAACTACCCCACCAGCGCCTTGGCGATGACCACCCGCTGGATCTGATTGGTGCCCTCGTAGATCTGGGTGATCTTGGCGTCACGCATGAACCGCTCGACGGGATAGTCCTTCACGTAGCCGTAACCCCCCAGCAGCTGCACGGCGTCGGTGGTCACGGCCATCGCCGTGTCCGAGGCGAAGCACTTGGCCATGGCCCCCACCATGCCCAGCTCGCCCACCGGGTCGGCATCGATGAGCGAGCAGGCCCGGTAGACCAACGTGCGGGCGGCCTCGGTCCGGATGGCCATGTCGGCCAGCATGAACCGCAGCCCCTGCAGGTCCGAGATCGTCCCCCCGAAGGCCGTGCGGTTCTGCATGTAGGACGAGGCCACGTCGATGGCCCCCTGGGCGATGCCCACGGCCTGGGCCCCGATGGTCGGTCGGCTGCGGTCGAGGGTGTGCATGGCGATGGCGAACCCCTGGCCTTCCTCGCCGATGCGGTTGGCCACGGGCACCCGGACGTCCTCGAAGACGACCTCGGCCGTCGGGCTGCCCCGCACGCCCAGCTTGTCCTCGTGGGGGCCCACCCTGACCCCCCAGTCGGCCTCCACCAGGAAGCAGGAGATTCCCCGGTGCCTGGAGTCGGGGTCCGTCTTGGCGAAGACGGTGTACGTGTCCGACACCCCGGCGTTGGTGATCCAGTGCTTGGTGCCGTTCAGCACGTAGTGGTCGCCGTCCCGCACGGCCCGGGTCCGCATGGCGGCCACGTCGCTTCCGGCGTCGGCCTCGGACAGGCAGTAGCTGGCCTGGGCCTCACCCGACGCCACCCGGGGCAGGTACCGCTCCCGCAGGTCCCGGGAGGCCCAATTGATGACCGGCAGCATGCCCAGCTTGGAGATCAGCATGGCCAACGACGTCGAGGCGCAGACCCGGGCCAGCTCCTCGGCCATGATGGCCTGGGTGACGTGGTCGGCGCCGGCGCCGCCGAACTCCTCGGGCACCCCCAGGGACGGCAGTTCCATCTCCACGCACGCGGCGAACGAGGCCCGGGGGAATGCGGCCAGTCGGTCCGCCTCGGCGGCGTGCGGGGCGATCCGCTCCTCGGCGAATTTCCGGAGCGACTCACGGAATTGGCGGTGGGTGTCGCTGACGCTGAAGGTGCCGGGTTCCATCCCCATAAGTTACCCACCGGTAGTCGGAATGGTTACCCACGGGTAGCGGATCGGGTTCCCTCGATCGCCTCGCCCGACACGCGCCGAGCGCGCGGAGACCACCACTGAAGTGGAAGAAATGGCTTTCACCTCGGCCACGATGGCGGTATGGTGGAACCATTAATTGATAGGTACTGCAGTGGAGGTCAGAAGATGAGCGATGTAGCGCAAGGCCCTGGTTGGTGGATTGCCAGCGACGGCAAGTGGTACGCCCCGGAACTTCACCCATCGCGGCGGAACGACCCCGTCGGTGCGACCGCGGGGTCGAGCGGGAGCATCGCCCAGCGCCTCGCACTGGGCGGGACGGCCGATGCGAACCACGTCGGTCCGTCGTTCCCCGACCTCTTCGAGAAGGCGGTGCAGGGGTCCTCACTGGCCGACAGCGTCCAGTGGAAGGCCACCGACGAGACGGGCAGACCCGTGCGCACGGGAGCCCCGTCCACCGCCGGCCAGACCGTGGGCGCCTCGAGCGCCCCGTCCAACGGCAGCTCGAAGAAGCGGTGGCGCAAGGGGAGCTGATCCCTCCGGTGGTCCCCGGCACTCCGTCGGCGGGCCACAGGCGCCGGCTCCGTGCCGTCGCCGGGACGTTCAGTCGTCGACCGGTACGGTCACCAGGTCCCGCCACATCCCCAGCCGGTCGGCCACGGCCTCGGGGCTGAGCCGGAGCGCCCCCTCGACCACCAGGTCGGCGATCCGGCGACGCGCCTGGTAGTGGTGGGCGGCCGAGCGGAAGAGCGGCACCCGGAACTCGATGAGGTCCCCCGGGGCCCCACCCAGGAAGCCCCACAGGGTGTAGGCGAACGCCAGATCGTGGACGACCGGGGCCCGTCCGAACCGGGCCGCCCGGCGGGTGGCCACGGCGGTGGCGCCGGCCACGGCATCCTCGGCCGACTCCCCGTCGGTCAGCTCCAGGCGGTCCTCGAAGCGGCGGGCCAGCTTGAGGGCGAACCCCTGGTCCGGACCGGGGCTCCCGAACAGGGCCCCACTGGGGATCGTCGTGCCCCGGAGCTCCGACGGACGCGACTGGGTCCAGATGCCGGGCACGTTGAGCCGGTACGAGGGCCGTACCTGGTCGGCCTCGACGATCGGGACGAAACTGGGCTGGGTCATCGCTGCTCCGAACTGTTGCACGTCATGGTGTCCTCCACCAACTCTTCCACGACCGGGGCCGCCTGGCGTACCGGCATCACCCGACATCCCCGGGCCCGGCGTGCAGGAGACCGTAGACGACGGAGTCGGACAGGGCCTGCCACGAGGCCTCGATGATGTTCTCCGACACCCCGATCGTGGTCCACGTCCGGTTCCCGTCGGTCGAGTCGATGAGGACCCGGGTCACCGACCCGGTGCCCCTGGCCGAATCGAGCACCCGTACGCGGTAGTCGACCAGGTGGATGCCCGACAGCGCCGGGTAGCGCGAGCCCACTGCCGCCCGGAGCGCACCGTCGAGGGCGTTCACCGGGCCGTTGCCCTCGGCCGTGGCCACCATGCGGTCGGGCCCCACCAGCACCTTGACCGTGGCCTCGGTGGACTGGGCGGTGGCGTGGTCGGCGATGACCCGGTAGGACTCGAGCTCGAAGAACTCCTGCTCCCAGCCGGTCGAGGACCGCAGGAGGAGCTCGAGCGAACCGTCGGCCACCTCGAAGTGGTAGCCCTCGTGCTCGAGGCGCTTGAGTGCGTCGAGGACCGAGGTCATGGCCGTGGAGTCCAACTCGAGGCCCAGCTCGGCCGCCTTCATGGACAGCGTGGAGCGACCGGCCATCTCGGAGACCACGAACCGCGTCCCGTTGCCCACCGACTCGGGCGAGATGTGCTCGTAGGCGTCCGACCGCCGGGCGATGGCGCTCACGTGGAGCCCCGCCTTGTGGGCGAAGACGGAGGAGCCGACGAAGGGCTGCTGGGGGTTCGGCGCGATGTTCACCAGTTCGGCGATGTGGTGGGCCACCGGGGTGAGCCGCTCCAGGCGGCCCTCGGGGATGGTGGCCACCTTGAGCTTCAGGGACAGATCGGGGATGGTGGCCGACAGGTCGGCGTTGCCGGCCCGCTCGCCGTAGCCGTTGATGCACCCCTGGACGTGGGTGGCACCGGCACCCACGGCGGCCAGGGAATTGGCCACGGCACAGCCGCTGTCGTTGTGGAAGTGGACGCCCAACTGGGTCTCGAACCGGCCCGACACCCGGGCCACGATCTTCTCCACTTCGGACGGGAGCGTCCCGCCGTTGGTGTCGCACAGCACCAGCGTCTCGGCCCCCTCCTCCTCGGCCGCCCGGAGGATCCGCAGGGAGAACTCCGGGTTGGCCTTGTACCCGTCGAAGAAGTGCTCGGCGTCGAGGAAGACCCGGAGGTCGTTGTCCCGGAGGAATGCCACCGACTCCGCCACCATGGCCACGGCCTCGTCGAGCGTGGTCCGCAGGGCGTCCACCACGTGGATCTCGGAGGACTTGGCCACGATGCAGACCGCGGGGGTCCCGGCCTCGACCAGGTGGCGCAGGGTCTCGTCCTCCTCGGCCCGCACCCCGGCCCGCCGGGTCGAGCCGAAGGCCACCAGGGTGGACGTGGACAGCCGGAGCTCCTTCGGGGCCCGGGCGAAGAACTCGGCGTCCTTGGGGTTGGCCCCGGGCCAGCCCCCCTCGATGAAGGTGACCCCGAGGTGGTCCAACTGTTCGGCCACCCGCAGCTTGTCGTCGACGGTCAGCGACAGCCCCTCTTGCTGGGAGCCGTCCCGCAACGTGGTGTCGAACACGTCGACGGCCTCGGGAAGGGTCGGCAGCTCGAAGTCGTGTCCTCCGCCGGCCACGGGTCCGTGGTCGTGGTCGTGGGCCCCGTCGTGGTCGTGGTCGTGGTCCGCCGCCCCTCGGCCCCGGGCCGCGGCGTGGGCCCGCTGGCCGGCCGTGGGCCGGTGCGGATGGCTGTGGCCGTGGCCGTGCGGGTGCGTGTGCCCCGGTCCGTCGGCCAGGGTCGGGCCGTCACTCGACATGGTCGAGCCAGTCCTTGTACCGGTCGACCTCGCCGCGGACGGTGGCGAAGTAGGTCTGCTGGATCTGCCGGGTGACGGGCCCGGGCCGGCCCTCGCCCACGGCCCGGTCGTCCACGGCGCGGATGGGCACCACCTCGGCCGCCGTACCGGTGAGGAAGGCCTCGTCGGCCGTGTAGAGGTCGGTCCGGATGATCTGCTCGTAGGAGACCTCGTAGCCGAGGTCCCGGGCGATCACCTCGACGGAGTTCTGGGTGATGCCGGCCAGGGCTCCCGAGTCCGACGTGGGTGGGGTGATCAAGGTGTTGCCGACGACGATGAAGATGTTCTCACCGGTGCACTCGCTGACGTTGCCGTCGGGGGCCAGCAGGATGGCCTCGTCGTAGCCGGCCTTCAACGCCTCCACCTTGGCCAGCGAGGAGTTCACGTACATCCCCGTGCCCTTGGCCGCCGTCGGGACGGCGTTGGGGTCGTGGCGCCGCCACGAGCTGATCTTCACCGAGACCCCGTTGGCCACCCCGTCGTCCCCCAGGTAGGTGCCCCAGGGCCAGGCGGCCACCGACACGTTCACCGGGCACGGCATGGGGTTGAGTCCCATCTCCCCGTACCCCAGGTAGACCAGGGGACGGATGTAGCAGCCGTCTTCCAGCCGGTTGGCCCGGACCACGTCCCGGGTGGCCCCGATCACCTCGTCGACCGTGAAGGGCACGTCGATCAGGAACACCTTGGCCGAGGCGAACAACCGCTCGATGTGGTCCCGGAGGCGGAACACGGCCACGCCCGATGCCGTGGGGTAGGCCCGGATCCCCTCGAACACGCCGGAGCCGTAGTGCATGGTGTGGGTCAGGACGTGCACGGTGGCGTCCGCCCAGTCGACGAGCTCGCCGTCCATCCAGATCTTGTCAGTCGGGGTGATGGGCACGTTCAGAGCCTTTCTGCGATGGCGTCGCCGATGGCGGCGGTGGAGAGGGTCGGATCGGGTGTCGAGGTGATGAATTCGCGGACCGCCGTGGTGACCCGTGCCGCGGCCTCCGTCTCGCCGAGGTGGTCGAGCATGAGGGCGGCCGAGCGGATGGCCGCGGCGGGGTTGGCGGTGCCCGTCCCGGCGATGTCGTGGGCCGCGCCGTGCACCGGTTCGAACAGCGACGGACCGGTGCGGGCCGGGTTGAGGTTGGCCGAGGCGGCGTAGCCGATCCCCCCGGCGATGGCCCCGGCCAGGTCGGTGATGATGTCCCCGAACAGGTTGTCGGTGACGATCACGTCGTAGCGGCCGGGGTTCTCCACCAGGTAGATGCAGGTGGCGTCCACGTGGTTGTAGTCGCGGGTCACCCCGGGGTACTCACCCGAGACCTCGTCGACGGACCGTTGCCACAGGTCGCCGGCGAAGGTGAGCACGTTGGTCTTGTGCACCAGGGTCAGGTGGCGCCGATCGCGGGACGCCGCCAGCTCGAAGGCGAAGCGGACACACCGCTCCACCCCGTGGCGGGTGTTGACCGACCCCTGGGTGGCCACCTCGAAGGGCGTGCCCTTGCGCAGGAACCCGCCCTCGCCGGCGTAGGTCCCCTCGGTGTTCTCCCGGACCACCACGAAGTCGCAGTCGGGGGCCGGTGCCCCGGGGACACCGGTGAAGGGACGGAGGTTGACGTACAGATCCAGTTCGAAGCGCAGTCGGAGCAGCAGCCCCCGCTCCAGCGTGCCCGGGGGGACCTCGGTGGACCCGACCGGCGGGCCCACGGCGCCCAGCAGGATGGCATCGAAGCCCCGGAGCTCCTCGAGCACCGAGTCGGGCAGCACCTCACCGGTCCGGAGGTAGCGCGCCGCCCCCAGGTCGAAGTCGGTGGTGTCCAGCGTCACCCCGGCGGCCCGGACGACCTTCAACGCCTCGGCCACCACCTCGGGCCCGATGCCGTCGCCGCCGATGATGCCAATCGTGTAGGTGCTCACTGTCCTGTGGGGTCCTTGTCGTCGTGGTCGTCGTGGTCGTCGTGGTCGTGGTGGTCGTCGGTCCTGGGGCCCGGTCACCGGGGCCGACCACACGGTGAACCGGAACATGAAAAACCGCCCACACTGTGGACGGTCAGCAGGCACACACCGGCGGGGCGTGTGCCTACTCGATACGGGTAATTACGATGCCGGAGGCGGGTCGTCGGGCGCTCATCAGGGTCCAAGTCTCCCCCGGCCCGACGGGCCCGTCAACCCCGTCCACCCGTCGGACCGGCCGGGCGGTGTCACCGGGACAGGCTCCGGCGCCGCCACCGGGTGAGCGGCCGCTCCATCAGGTACCAACTGGCCACGGCGATCCCGAAGACCAGGGCCAGCCGGAGGGCCTCGGTGGGCCAGAACCCCCAGTGGGTGCCGTAGGGGGCGATGGCGATGAAGATCGGCCAGTGGACCAGGTAGATCGTGTACGACAGGTACCCCACGAACACGAAGGGCCCCAACCCCATGAACCGCGAGCCGAGGCCCACCGGGTTGACGATGAAGTAGGCGATGATGATCGCCGCGGCCAGCTCGGAGAGGGGAAGACCCCAGGTGACCACGGCCCGGGTCCCGAGCGGCACCTCGAACCCGATCCACACCAACGTGGCGGCCGACGCCGCGGCCAGGGCGGCCAGGGTCCCCTTGGCCCACGGGGGCCAGCCGCCCAGGTGGCCGCCGGTGGCCGCCAGCCCGAGCAGGCACCCGAGGAACAGGGCGTCGGCCCGGGTGTCGAAGGCGTAGTAGGCCCGGTTGAAGACGGCGTTGGTGAAGGCCGGGGCGCTGGTCACGGTCCACAGGCGGTCGGCGGCCGACGCCACCACACCGGCGGCGGCGATGCCGTAGGCCAGCTTGCGCTTCCGGAACTTGAGGGCCACCACCATGAGCACCGACCACAGGACGTAGTACTGCTCCTCGACCGAGAGCGACCAGGCCTGGGCCAGAAAGCCGAGGAACGGCTCGTGTCCCGAGGCCGAGCGGTAGTCGGCGTAGTAGAAGGTGGCCGCGGCGATGTCGCCCCACACCCGCTGGGCGGCGTCGGCCACGTAGACCAGTCCGGCGTAGGCGGCCAACAGGGCGACGGTGAGGAACAGGGGTGGGAGCAGCCGGACGGCCCGGCGCTCGTAGAAGGTGCGGAGGCTGACTCCCCCCGTGCGCTCACCCTCCCCCACCAGCATGGAGGTGATGAGGAACCCGCTCAGGACGCAGAAGATGCTGATGGTGAACCAGCTGCCCGGGAAGGCCCCGAAGTACGAGTGGTCGATGAGCAGGACGGTCACCCCGATCCCCCGGATGCCGGTGAGCGGGGGCCGGTTCCCGAGGGAGAACCGGCGGGCCGGTGCCGGGTCGGCCGGCGCGGCGGGCTCCGGGGCGACGAGCTCGTCCGTGGTTGCGGCGCCGTCCGGCGAGGGGGTGGGCGGGGGCAGTGCGATGGCCCCAGTTTCCCCCATCGGGGACGCAGCCGGGAGATCCCGGGTCAGCCCACGAGGTCGGCCCAGGGGATGGCCCCCTGGCGCAGGCACCGCGAGGCGCGACCCATGCAGGCCACCACCGTCGACGGGGTCCCGTCGCGGGTGCCGCCGTCGACCACCAGCCGCAACCCGCCGGCGCCGGACCGGTCGGCGAACGCGGCCACCACCGTGGCCGCGTCGGTCATCGGCGGTTCCCCGTGGAGGTTGGCACTGGTCACGGCCAGCGGCCCCACCAGCGAGCACAGGGCCGTGACCACCGGGTCGTCGGGCCACCGGAGGCCCACCGTGGACCGGCCGGCCGCCCGGCCGCCCAGATCGGCGGTGAACCGCCCACTGCGGGGCACCACCAGGGTCAACGGTCCGGGCCAGAAGAGCCCGGCCAGTCGCTGCGCCTCCTCGGGCAGGGTCCCGGCCAGGGCCGCCACCTGGTCCCAGGCCGAGATCAGGACGGGCAGCGCCACGTCGTCGGGCCGCTCCTTCAGGGCGAACACCCGCTCGACGGCGTCGGGTTGCCCCGGGTCGACGGCCAGCCCGTAGACCGTGTCGGTGGGGATCCCCACCACGCCGCCGTCGGCGATCGCCGCGGCGGCGGCCTGGATGGTGTCGCGACCGAGGGCGTCGAGCACGGCGACCATCAGCGCACCGCCACCAGCGTCCGCGGGCGCCCGGCCAGGTCGCGTTCGACCCGGGCCGACCCGAAGCCGGCGGAACGGGCGGCCCGCAGGGCGGCGCCCTCCTGGTGCGGGGCGATCTCCACCACCAGGACGCCGGGGTGACCCAGCCACCGGGGAGCGGCAGCCACCACCGCTTCGATGTCCGCGGTTCCGCCGGTGCCGTCCGACCCGTCGGCGGACACCAGGGCCCCCCGGGGCTCCCAGCCGCGGACCACGGGGTCGAGCCCGGGGAATTCCTCCTCGGAGACGTAGGGCGGATTGGAGACCACCAGCGAGAGGCGCCCGGCCAGGCCGGCCGGCAGGGCGTCGAACCAGTGGCCGGCCACCAGGTGCACCCGGTCGGCCACGCCCGGGGTGACGAGGTCCACAGCAGCCCGGTTGGCCGCGGCCACAGCCAGCGCGTCGGCGCTGCGGTCGGTGGCCCACACCTCCACCCCGCCACCGGCGGCCCCCTCCGCGGCCAGGGACAGGGCGATGGCCCCTGACCCCGTCCCCAGGTCGGCCACCACGGCCGGCCTGTCGACCACGCACAGCGCGGCCAGCTCGGCCAGGGCCACCTCCACCACCGACTCCGTCTCGGGCCGGGGGATCAGCACCCGGGGGTCGACCGCCAGCTCCAGGGTCCGGAAGGGCCACGTCCCGAGCACGTACTGGAGGGGCTCGCCCCGTCGGCGGCGGGCGGCCAGCGACGCCGCAACCCCCGCCACCTCCCCGTCCCCGGCGGTCGCCTCGGCCTGCTCGACGATCCACCGGGCCTCGGCCGGCGACCCGACCTGAGCGGCCACCTCGGCCACCAGCGCGGCCCGGTCCGAGGACAGCACCACCACGGTCATCCCTCGCCCAGCTGGCGGGCCCGCTTGTCCGCCAGGAGGGCGTCGGTCAGCTCGTCGAGGTCACCCATGAGCACCCGGTCCAGCTTGTGCAGGGTGAGCTTGATCCGGTGGTCGGTCACCCGGTTCTCCTTGTAGTTGTAGGTCCGGATCTTCTCCGAGCGCCCACCCGAGCCCACCTGGCTCCGGCGCTGGGCCGACAGCTCGGCGGCCTGGCGGTCCTGCTCGGCCTTCAACAGGCGGGACCGCAGGACGATCATGGCCTTGGCCCGGTTCTGGATCTGGCTCTTCTCGTCCTGCATGGCCACCACGATCCCCGTCGGCAGGTGGGTGATGCGCACGGCCGAGTCGGTGGTGTTGACCGACTGCCCGCCCGGGCCGGTCGACCGGTAGACGTCGATCTTGAGGTCGCCCGGGTCGATGTCCACGTCGACCTCCTCGGCCTCGGGCAGGACGGCCACGGCGGCCGACGACGTGTGGATCCTCCCCTGGCTCTCGGTGACCGGCACCCGCTGGACCCGGTGCGGTCCGCCCTCGTGCTCGAGGCGCTGCCAGGCGTCCTCGCCCCGCACGATGAAGGTGACCTCGTTCAGCCCGTCCCGTTCGGACGGACTCGACGAGAGGACCTCGACCTTCCACCCGCGGGCCGCGGCGTAGCGGGTGTACATGTCGAAGAGGTCCCGGGCGAAGAGGTTGGCCTCCTCCCCGCCTTCGGCCCCCCGGATCTCCATGATCACGTTGCGACCGGCGTTGGGGTCGCGGGGCAGCAGCAGCAGCCGCAGTTCCTCCTCGAGCCGGGCGATGTCCGACTCGGCCCGGTCCACCTCGGCCCGGGCCAGCTCCCGCTCGTCGCCCACCGAGTCGGTGACCATCTCCCGGGCCGTCGCCAGGTCGGACTCGGCCTCCTGCAGGCGACGCCAGGTGCCCACGACCTCGCTCAGCTCCTTGTGCCGGCGCGACAGGTCCCGCAGGCGGCGGGGGTCGGACGAGGTCGTCGGGTCGTTCAGTTCCTCGACCACCGCCTCGAACTCGCCCTCGAGTGCGTCGAGGCGGTCGTGCATCACGGCAACAGGGTAGTGGTGGTGCCCCGGCGAGCCGGGACCGGCCGCCGGCGGCACGTGCCCGTGCCGCCCCGAGGGCGGTACGGGGGGTGTGGTGGCGGCGGGGCCGCCGGGCCTCAGGCCTTCTTGCGGGTGGCCGACTTGGCGTAGCGCTTCTGGAAGCGCTCGACGCGTCCGCCGGAGTCGACGAGCTTCTGCTTGCCCGTGAAGAAGGGGTGGCACTCGTTGCAGAGCTCGAGGTGGATCTCCGGCTTGGTCGAGTGCGTGGTGAACGTGTTGCCGCACGAGCAGCGCACGCTGGCCTCGACGTAGTCAGGATGGATGTCGGTCTTCATGGTTCTCTCCCGTGATGGCTGCGGACCACCACCCGGTGGTGCACGGTCCGCAGCGGGTCGATTGTACCGGAACCTCCGGCCGGCCCGTCCGGGCCGGGGTGGTCAGCCGGCGGCCGGGCCCTTGGCGATCTCGGCCAGGAACTCGTCGTTGCTCGCCGTGGTGCGGATCTTGTCCATCAGCAGCTCCAGCCCGGCGGCGGCGCTGCCCTCGTTGGCCAGGGCGTTCAGGACCCGACGCAGCTTCCACACCTGCTGAAGCTGTGACCGGTCGAAGAGGAGCTCCTCGTGGCGGGTGGAGCTGGCGTTCACGTCGATCGACGGGTAGAGCCGGCGCTCGGCCAGTCGCCGGTCGAGCCGGAGCTCCATGTTGCCGGTGCCCTTGAACTCCTCGAAGATGACCTCGTCCATCTTCGAGCCCGTCTCCACCAGGGCCGTGGCCAGGATGGTGAGCGAGCCGCCTTCTTCGATGTTGCGGGCCGCACCGAAGAACTTCTTCGGCGGGTACAGGGCACCCGAGTCCATGCCGCCGGACATGATCCGGCCGGTGGCCGGGGCGGCGATGTTGTAGGCCCGGGCCAGGCGGGTGATGCCGTCGAGGATGATGACGACGTCACGGCCCAGCTCGACCAGGCGCTTGGCCCGCTCGATGGCCAGCTCGGCCACCGTGGTGTGCTCGTCCGACGGGCGGTCGAAGGTGGAGGCCACGACCTCGCCCTTGACCGAGCGGCGCATGTCGGTGACCTCCTCGGGGCGTTCGTCCACCAGGAGCACCATCAGGTGCACGTCGGGGTTGTTGGCCTCGATGGAGTGGGCGATGTGCTTCATCACCGTGGTCTTGCCCGCCTTGGGGGGCGAGACGATGAGGCCGCGCTGCCCCTTGCCGATGGGGGACAGGAGGTCGACGATCCGTGCCGTCATGTTCTCCTTCTCCCCCGGCATCTCCAGGTGGAGCCGCTCGTCGGGGAAGAGGGGCGTGAGGTCCTCGAAGCGGGGCCGCTCGCGGGCCACCTCGGGATCGAGGCCGGCGACGGTGTCGATGCGCAGGAGGGCCGGGAACTTCTCCGTCGTCCCGGCCGGCCGGCAGGCGCCCTCGAGGTAGTCACCCCGGCGCAGGGCGAACCGGCGGGCCTGGCTGATCGAGACGTACACGTCCTTGGTCGACGGCAGGTACCCGTCGCACCGGAGGAAGCCGTAGCCCTCGTCACGGAGGTCCAGCAGACCCCGGACCGGCAGCAGCTCGCCCTGGTACTGCTGGTCCTGGCCGCCCGAACCCTGGAGGTCCCGCTCGCCGCCCTGGCCGCCACCGGTCCCCTGCCGGTCGCGACCGCGCCGGCGCCGGTTGTTGCGGCGGTTGCCCGGGTCGCCGTCGCCCTGGTTGTTGCCCGGGCTGTTCTGCCGGTTTCCCTGGTTGTTCTGGTTGTTCTGGTTGCCCTGGTTGTTCTGCCGGTTGCCCTGGTTGTTCTGCCGGTTGTTCTGGGTGCCACCCTGGGCCTGGCCGGCCCGCGGCTGGCGGCCGCCGGACCCGTTGGTCTGCCCACCCCCGGCCGGATCGGACTCGCCGTCATCGAAGACGGCGGGCGGGCGGGTCGTGGCGGATCGCTCGCCGGACGGTCCGTCGTCGTCGTCGCCGCCCGTCGGCTCCGTCGTGGCCGAAGCCCGCGCGTCGTCATCGGGGCCGAAGGAGAAGGACGCCGGCGCACGTCGGGGGGCCGGCGTGTCGCCGCCGTTGCGGGACGGGTCACCGGTGTCATCGCCCGGGGTGGCCGCCGCGCCGCGGGGCTTGCGGGCCACCGACCGGGCCGGTGACGGGTCGCCCGTGCCGTTGGTCGGCGGCGGGGTACCCGCGGCGTCGACGTCGACGCCGGTGGCTTTCAGGATCCCGTCGATCATGTCCGCCTTCTTCGTGCGGGTGGTGGTCTTGACCGACAGGGCGCTGGCGATGGCGTGGAGCTCATCGCGTTCTTTGCCTTCCAACACCGAGCGCTCGAGCTGCTGTTCGGCAGTCATCGGCCTCCTCGTTTCAACAGTCCTCAAGGGTGTGCGGAGAGGTTCCGTCCACCGGGGAATCAGGGGCAGGGAGTCGCGTCGTTGCAGGCTTTCCGCCACAGCGACTCCCCCGACGCCTGCACGGGACTGGACGCGGCAACCGCTGCGTTCCAGGGGGTCCCGCCCACGGGCCAAACGGCGTGCCGTGGAAGCGAAGGTGCCCCCATGATACCTGCCACCGGGGGGTCAGGCAACCACCCGGGCCGGCGCACCCCTGACGGCTACAGCGACAGCGCCTCGAGCACCGCCCCGAGATCGGCGTCGACCACCGTCGGGACCGAGATCTGACTGATGGCGATGTCCGGGTCCTTCAGGCCGTGCCCGGTGAGCACGCAGACCACGGTGGCCCCGGCGTCGAGCCCGTCGGGCAGCCCGGTCTTCAGGAGCCCGGCCACCGACGCCGCGGAGGCCGGCTCGCAGAACACCGACTCCTCGGCGGCCAGGAACCGGTAGGCCTCGAGGATCTCCTCGTCGGTGACCGCGGCGATACCGCCCCCCGACTCGCTCGCCGCCGACGTGGCGCCGTACCAGCTGGCCGGGTTGCCGATGCGGATGGCCGTGGCCACCGTCTCGGGGTGCTCGATGGGATGCCCCTCGACGATGGGCGCGGCGCCCGCCGCCTGGAAGCCCAGCATGCGGGGCAGGCGGGTGGACCGGCCGGCCTCGCGGTATTCGAGGTAGCCCTTCCAGTAGGCCGTGATGTTGCCGGCGTTCCCCACGGGGATGCAGTGCACCTCGGGGGCGTCCCCCAGCTCGTCGACGATCTCGAAGGCGCCGGACTTCTGCCCCTCGATCCGGAAGGGGTTGACCGAGTTGACCACGGTCACCGGGGCCCGTTCGGCCAGCCGGCGGACGATGTCCAGGGACTGGTCGAAGTTGCCCCGCACCTGGAGCACCTTGGCCCCGTGGATCAGCGCCTGAGCCAGCTTGCCCAGGGCGATGTGCCCCTCGGGGATGAGCACGGCGCAGGTCAGGCCGGCCCGGGTGGCGAACGCCGCAGCCGACGCCGAGGTGTTGCCGGTCGAGGCGCACACCACGGCCCGGGCGCCGTCCTCGGCGGCCTTGGAGATGGCCACGGTCATGCCGCGGTCCTTGAACGATCCGGTGGGATTGGCCCCTTCGACCTTCAGCAGCACCCGGGCTCCGACCCGGGCCGACAGCCGGGGGGCCGGGAGGAGCGGTGTGCCGCCTTCGAGCAGGGTGACCACCGGCGTTGCTCCCGATACCGGCAGGAAGTCCCGGTACTCCTCGATCACCCCGCGCCAGGCGGTACCCGGTCCCCTGCTCATGCCCGACGGTCCTCCCCCACGATCCGCACGACGCTTCCCACCCGGCGGACCGGCCGGAGCCCCCCGAGCTCGCGCAACGTGCCCTGCATGTCAGCCTCCCGTGCCTGGTGGGTCAGGAACACCAGCTGTGCCCCCTCCCCGGTCTCCTCCTGCTCCATGGTGCGGATGGAGATCCGGTGGTTGCCGAACACCGCGGCCACCTGGGCCAGTACCCCGGGGCTGTCGTCGACCTCGAGGCTGACGGTGAAGGCCGACCGGACCTCCCCCAGGGGGCGCAGCCGTCCGGGCCGCCGGTCGGGCGTCGGTGCCGTCGTCCCGGCCAGCAGGTTGCGGGTGGCGTCGATGAGGTCACCGGTCACCGCGCTGGCCGTGGGCAGGCCGCCGGCGCCCTGGCCGTAGAGCATGAGCTCGCCGGCCGCCTCGCCCTCGATGAACACGGCGTTGAAGGCGTCGCGCACCCCGGCCAGGGGATGGGACACCGGGACCATGGCCGGGTGCACCCGCACCGACAGCTGGTCGTCACCCGACCGCTCGACGATGGCCAGGAGCTTGAGCACGTAGCCGAACCGTGCCGCCACGGCAGCGTCCGACGACCCGAGCGCCGTGATCCCCTCGCAGAAGACGTCGTCGCCGGCCACGTCGTACCCGAAGGCCACCCCGGCCAGGATGGCCGCCTTGGCCGCGGCGTCGTGGCCCCCGACGTCGGCCGTGGGGTCGCGCTCGGCCAGTCCCAGGGCCTGGGCGTCGGCCAGCACCTCGTCGTAGCCGGCGCCGTCCTCGGCCATCTTGGTCAGGATGTAGTTGGTGGTGCCGTTGACGATCCCCATCACCCGTTCGATGCGCTCACCGGTGAGCGACTGGCGCAGGGCCCGCACCAGGGGGATGGCCCCGGCCACCGCGGCCTCGTAGAGCAGGTCGACGCCCTGGTCGCGGGCCAGCGAGCGCAGGGCCACACCGTCGGGCGACGCCAGCAGCGCCTTGTTCGCCGTGACCACCGACTTGCCGTGCTCGAGGGCCGTCCGCACCAGTTCACCGGCCGGCTCCAACCCGCCGATGAGCTCGACCACGATGTCCACGGCCGGGTCGGTGACGAGCGACCGGGTGTCGGTGGTCAGCAGTCGGGTGGGTACACCGGCCGGGCGGGCTTTGGACAGGTCGCCCACGGCCACCCCCACCAGTTCGATGCGGGCCCCGCTCTGGGTGGTGATGGCCTCCGACCGGGCGTCGAGGATGCCGACCAACGCCGCGCCGACGTTGCCGCAGCCGAGCACGGCCACGCGCACCGTCCGCTCCGCACGTTGAGGGACCGAGGTCATCGGCTCACGCTACCGCCTGACCGGGGGGGCTCCGTGACCCGGGGCACGCCCGATCAGGCGTCCAGGCGCACCAGGTCGTCGAAGGTCTCGCGGCGGACCACCAGCCGGGCCTCACCATCGGCGACGAAGACCACGGCGGGTCGGGGCACCTTGTTGTAATTGGAGGCCATGGAGTGGCCGTAGGCGCCGGTGACCGGGGTGGCCAGCACGTCGCCCACGGCCAGGTCGTCCGGGACGAAGCCCTCCGACACGATGACGTCCCCCGTCTCGCAGTGCTTGCCCACCAGGCGTACCGGGGTGGGCCGCGGCGCCGCCGCCTCCCGCGGGAGGAAGGCCTCATACCCGCTGCCGTAGAGGACGGGGCGGGGGTTGTCGCTCATGCCGCCGTCCACCGACACGTAGGTGCGGTAGCCCGGGACGTCCTTCACCGTGCCCACCCGGTACAGGGTGATGCCGGCCGCGGCCACGATGGACCGGCCCGGCTCGGCGGTGACCCGGACGCTGTCGGGTATCCCCGCCTCACGGCACGCCCGGCGGACCGATCCGGCCCACTGGTCCATGGGCGGGGCCTCCTCGCCGTTGACGTACGCCACCCCGAGGCCGCCGCCCACCACCAGTTCGCCCAGACCGAGGGGGGCGAAGAAGTCGGCGAGGATCCGGACGGCCTCTACGAACGGGGCGATGGCGAAGACCTGGCTGCCGATGTGGGCGTGGATGCCCACCAGTTCGACCACCCCGGCGGCGTCGAGGGACCGGAGGCGGTCCACCGCCCGGGCGGCGTCCCCCGAGGTCAGGCCGAACCCGAACTTGGAGTCGTCCTGCCCGGTGCGGACGAATTCGTGGGTGTGGACCTCGACCCCCGGGGTGACGCGGGCCAGGACCTTCGGGCGGACCGGGGGCTCGTCCTCGGCCACCCGTTCGGCCACCAGCCGTTCGATGCGGTCGATCTCGTCGAAGGAGTCGACGACGATCCGACCGACGCCGACGGCCAGGGCCGCGGCCAGCTCGGCGTCGGACTTGTTGTTGCCGTGGAGGACCAGACGGTCGGCGGGCACGCCGGCGGCCAGGGCCACATGGAGCTCACCGCCCGTCGAGACGTCGAGGCACATGCCCTCCTCGTGGGCCAGACGGGCCATGGCCAGGCAGAGGAAGGCCTTGGTGGCGTAGGCCACGCCGTCGCCCCAGGCCTCGACGGCGTCCCGGCACCGGGCCCGCAGGTGGGCCTCGTCGTACACGAAGAGCGGCGTGCCGAACCGGTCGGCCAGATCGACCAGGTCGACACCGCCGACCAGCAGGTGGCCGTCGGGGCCGACGGTGGCCGTCCCGGGCAACAGGGCCGGTGACACCGGGTCGGACGGGCCGGGGGCGGCGCCGGTGGCGTCGGTGGTGCCCACGGTCACATGGCCTCCGGGGCGGCCACCCCGAGCAGGCCCAGCCCGATGGCCAGTCCGACCCGCGACGCCTCGACCAGCCACAGTCGGGCCTGGGCCAGGGACGGGTCCGTGTCCTCGGCCAGGATGGGACAGTCGTGGTAGAAGCCGTGGAAGCACCCGGCCAACCGGCGGACCCACGTGGTGACCTTGGTCGGCGCCCGGTCGATGGCGGCGTCGGCCACCACCTCGGGGAGTTCCTCCAGGCACCGGAGCAACTCCAGTTCACGCTCGTGGGTGAGCAGGGCGAGGTCGACCCGGTCGAGGGGCAGGCGGACCACGGCCCGTTCGGCCGCCTTGCGCCCTACGCCGCCGATGCGGGCGCTGGCCATCTGCACGTAGAAGACGGGGTTCTCCACCGACTGCTCCCTCACCGAGGCGAGGTCGAAGGTGGTGGCCTGGTCGAGGGAGCTCATCAGGCTCAGGATCCGCGTGGCGTCGGGGCCGATGTCGGCGATGAGCGAGTCGAGGGAGATGGCGTTGCCGGCCCGCTTGCCCATCTTCACCGTCTCGTCACCGTCCACCAACGAGACCATCTGGCCCAACTTGACCTCGAGGTGGCCCGGCGGGACGCCCAGGGCCTCGACGCCGATCATCAGGCCGGCCACCTGGCCGTGGTGGTCCGCTCCGAAGACGTCGATCACCCGGTCGAAACCCCGGACGAGGAACTTGTCGCGGTGGTAGGCCAGGTCGCCGGCCAGGTAGGTGGCGTCGCCGTTGGACTTGCGCAGGACCCGGTCACGGGCGTCACCCAGGTCGGAGGTGCGGAACCAGGTGGCACCGTCCTTCTCGTAGACCAGGCCCTTTGACGACAGGAGAGCGATGGTCTCGTCCACCGCGCCGCTCTCCTCGATCGAGGCCTGGCTGTACCACTCGTCGAAGACGATGCCGATGGAGGCCAGGGTGGCCCGGATGCGCTCGAGGATGTGCTCAGCGGCCCACCGGCCGGCCGTGGTGACGTCGTCGGGGCCGTCGTAGTCGGCGGCCAGCTCAGTGACGTACTCCCCCCGGTAGCCGCCCTCGGGTACCTCACGGCCCTGGTGGCGGGCCAGCAGGCTCTCCCCCAGGGTGCGGATCTGCCCGCCGGTGTCGTTCACGTAGTACTCCCGGCTGACGTCGTAACCGGCCCGGGCCAGCACCCGGGCCAGGGCGTCGCCGTAGCTGCCCCACCAGCCGTTGCCCACGTGGATGGGCCCGGTGGGGTTGGCCGAGATGAACTCGACCTGGGTGCGTTCGCCATGTCCCACGTCGGGGCGGGCGTAGCCGTCGACGCCCTCGGAGACCACGGTGACCAGGGCATCGTGGAGCCAGCCGTCGTCGAGGCGGAAGTTGATGAAGCCGGGGCCGGCCAGCTCGATCCCCACGACATGCTCGGGTCGGTCGGCCTCGAGGATGTCGACAAGCTGCCCGGCCAGCTCCCGAGGTGGGCGTCCGACCCGCTTGGCGTTGACCAGGGCCACGTTGGTCGACCAGTCCCCGTGGTCACGGCGGGCCGGTCGCTCGAGGTGGACGTCGCCGGGCTCGACCGACAGGTCGAGGCCCTCGACCCGGGACAGGGTGGTCAGGGCCGAGCTGATGGATTCGCCGAGTCGGTCGCGCATCGCCATGGTGATGCGAGGATACGACGTCCGGGGGCACCGACCGGGACGGAACGCCCGGGGGTACGCACCGTGCGGACCCGGGGTCACGGACGGGCCCGGGGCCGGCCGACGCCGGGGCGGGCCGGGCGCAGTAGAGTGGCCACCCTGACAGGGCAGACCACAGGGTCCGCACCAGGTCAGGCCCGCCCTCGTAGCTCAGCGGATAGAGCATCGGCCTCCGGAGCCGTGTGCGCAGGTTCGAGTCCTGCCGAGGGCACTTCCCACGGGTCCGGAGGGATAGGTTGCAGAGTTCGGCGAAAGGTCCGTCCTCGTGACCGAATCCCCGCTCGATGCCGACCCTGCTGGTGTCGTCGCGAGTTGGCGCTACTACGACCCCCGGCCTGAGGGCACCGGTCGCCTCCGATGGTGACCGTGGCCGGTCAACAACAGGTCATTCGACGACGACGTGACCTTGATGTGCTGCTGCACGGCCACCACGTGACCGCTTGCTCTCCGCCTGTCGCCGGACCGTCAGCTTCGGAGACTGCCGTGATCTCGCCGGGAGCCGGAGTGCCGCGACAGAATTCCCTGTACTCACTCAAGGCTTG
>Ga0302279_10001313_pt1 | contig 35445 bp, 31 predicted proteins | sample III_Bog_N3_3_FD_194541 | JGI IMG/M metagenome (GOLD analysis project Ga0302279, IMG submission 194541) | Peat permafrost microbial communities from Stordalen Mire near Abisko, Sweden - III_Bog_N3_3 | ecosystem: Environmental > Terrestrial > Soil > Wetlands > Peat | place: Sweden: Abisko...
CGTTTTCACCTGGCTCGCGTGTTGATAGCGGCGGTCCGGTTCCTTTTCCAACGCCCGCAACACCACTTCATCCAGCCGCACATCCACGCGCACGCCGCGCGGGGCCGCCGAGGGCGGGGCGAATTTGCCCAGCGGCAGTTCGCCCGTCAGCATTTCGTAGAAGACCACCCCGAGCGAAAAAATATCCGCCCGGTGATCCACCGACTGCGGTTTCTCGACCTGTTCCGGCGCCATGTAATGGGGCGTGCCGATGGCCCCCTGCGTTTCCGGCACGCCGGTTTCTGGCGGCGTTCCCAGAATCTTGGCAATGCCGAAGTCCGCGATTTTCACGCGGCCTTTTTTATCCAACAGGATGTTGTCGGGCTTGATGTCACGGTGGACGATGCCGGCGTCGTGGGCGAATTGGAGCGCCTCGCAAATCTGGGGGACAATCTGCAGCGCCTCGCGCGGCGTGAGTTTGCCCGCCCGCTCGAGCTGGCGCAGGTTCAGGCCGTCCACATACTCCATGATGAAAAACGGCATGCCCTGGACCTGGCCGAATTCGTGGACGGTGACGATGTTGGGATGATTCAACCGGGCCAGGGCGCGGGCCTCGCGGTTGAAGCGTTCGGCAAAATCCGGGCCCCCGGCGGTCTGCGGAGGGAGAATCTTGAGCGCCACGATCCGGTCCAACACCGGCTGGCGGGCCTGATAAACCGCCCCCATGCCGCCTTTGCCGATCAGGGAGAGAATTTCGAGTTGGGGAAACCAGGCGGCCACCTCGGTCAATGACGGCGGCTGAAAGGGCGGCGTGTCCGACACCGTTTCGGCCGCCCCCTGGGCCAGCAGGCAGGCGGGGCAGAGACCCGCCAGCCCGCCCGCCGGCAGCGGCGCGCCGCATTGGGGACAATGTTTTTCCATGTTGGGACCGGTTTCCGGGTCATTCATATACCAATCTCAGAAGCAAATCCGTCAAAATGTTACAAAATTTTTGGCGGGGAGGGCGGGGGCGGCAGCGAATGAGCAAGGCTTCTGGAAGGGAGGCAACGAAGGAAACTGAAGGGGCCTCACTGTGTTTGAAAATCCAATTCCGTGTTCCCAATCCTGCTTTGCCCGGGGCCGAAGTTGGTATTATGCTTGATTTTGTCCCGCGAACCGCGGCTTATTGGGAATTATGAATTCAAGGGCGGCCAGATTGGCCAAGACCAAAGGTCACGGCGGGGAAACCAGCCGGGGTCCGGTGATTTAATTGAAAATCCCCCAACCATTTCAGTATCAAGGCAGCAAGCGGGCGTTGGCACGCTTGATTCTGCAATATCTACCCGCAAACACCACGCGATTGGTTGAACCGTTTTGCGGTTCCGCCGCGCTTTCCATCGCCGCAGCGGCCCGCGGACGGGCCAGGGAGTTCTGGCTGAATGACTTTAACGCGCCGCTGGCCGGGCTGTTGTCTTTGATTGTTAACGACCCGAAAGCCCTCGGGAAATTTTACACGGAACTCTGGCGTGGCGACCCGGTGGATGCACTGGAGCATTACTACCAAGTGCGCGAGTCGTTCAACCGCACCCAGGATGCGCGATTGTTGTTGTATTTGCTGGCTCGCTGCGTAAAAGGCGCCGTCCGCTACAACGCCGAAGGATGGTTTAATCAAAGCCCGGACAAGCGCCGCCTGGGAACGCAGCCGGAAACAATGCGGGGCAGCCTCAACGCCATTTCGACCCTCCTGCGCGGCAATACGATTGTCACTTCACTAAGCTATGAAAATGTACTGGCGAATGTGCGTGAGGATGACGTGGTTTACATGGATCCCCCATATCAAGGGGTCTGTGGGGAACGCGATTCGCGGTATTTTGCCGGGATTGTCGCGGACGATTTTGTGGCGCAGCTCTCGGTGCTGAATTTGAAAAATGTCCGCTACTTGGTGAGTTGCGACGGACGCTTGGGAAAGCGCAGCTATGGCAAGCCGCTGCCAGCCAGACTGGATTTAACCCTGGTGGAAATCGAGGCCGGGCGTTCTTCCCAGGCCACCCTGCTGGGCCGGGATGAAATGACGGTGGAATCGTTATATCTTTCACGGTCGCTGGCGGAGGAATTGGCCGCTCATCCCGCGATTCACCGTCACCGCAAGGACGAACAAATGCAACTGATGGAAGCCCCCGTTCCCTATATGTAAAAGCCGTGCTGACCAAAGTCTTGAAATAGGTGGTGGGTATTTTCCCCGCCCGGTCGGTGAGTCTTGGCCGCCCGGTCGTATTCAAACATTGATGCTTGATGGCAGGGGATCGCATGAATCAAGGGATTGATTCTTTTGGCGCGATTCGCCATTCTGACCGCCGTGAACATCTCCGAACATCGTCAGGCCATTGACCAACTCGACGCGCAGATCGTGCGGTTGCTCAATGAACGCACGCGCCAGGTGCTCGCCATCGGGGAGATCAAACTCAAGGCCGGCGAGGAGATTTACGCGCCGCACCGCGAGCGCGCCGTTTTCGAGCGCGTCTGCCAGCGCAACGAGGGGCCGATCACCGACGGGCAGTTGCGCGCCATCTACCGCGAGATCATGTCCAGCGCCCTCGCGCTGGAAAAGACCATGACCATCGCCTATTTCGGGCCCGAGGCCACCTTCACGCACCAGGCGGCCATCAAGCGGTTTGGCGCGAGCCTGAATTATGCGGCCCAGAAAACCATCGGCGATGTGTTCGCGGAAGTGAGCAAGCACCGCGCTGATTACGGGGTGGTGCCCGTGGAAAATTCCACCGAGGGCGTGGTCACCCACACCCTGGACATGTTTGTGGAGAGCGAACTCAAAGTCGTGTCGCAAATCGTGCTGCGGGTGCAACAGTGTTTGATGAGCAATTCCCCCCGCGCGCGCATCAGGAAATTGTTCGTGCATCCGCAGTCGCTGGCGCAGTGCCGCGGCTGGATTCAGGCGCAGTTGCCCCGCGTGGAAATCATCGAGACCTCCTCCAACGCCCGCTCGGCGGAACTGGCCGCCGCCGAAACCGGGGCCGCCGCCATTGGGGGCGCCCTGGCGGCGGAGAAATACGGCCTGCGCGTGCTGGAACAGGATATTCAAGACAACGCCGCCAACGCCACCCGCTTTCTCGTGCTGGGCCGCACGTGCAGCCCCCCGACGGGCGATGACCGCACCAGCCTCATGATCAGTGTGGCGGACAAGGCCGGCGCCCTGCACCAGGCGATTGCCGCCTTCCGCCGGTATAAAATCAACCTCACCAAAATCGAGTCCCGCCCGAGCAAGCGCAAGGCCTGGGAATATTTCTTTTTTATTGACTGCGACGGGCATTATCAGGACGCCCGGGTCACCAAGGCCATCGAACTGCTGGGCCGGCACTGCAATTTCGTGAAAATCCTCGGTTCGTATCCCAACACGGAATAACCCCCCACGCCCATGGAAACCACCCCGCAACCCGACGACCATTTCATCTGGGGCCTGGATCACGCCGCCTACGGCCCGGTGCCCCTGCCCACCCTGCGCGAATGGATCAAGGATGAGCGCGTTTTTGAAGACACCTGGGTCTATATTCGGAGCGAGCAGGCCTGGCGGCCGGCCGGCCTGGTGCCCGACCTCCGCCCCGAATTCAAAAAAGCCCCCGCCCCGGAAGGCCCCGAACCCGCGGCCGGCGGCCGGCTCAAGCCCGGTTCCCTCCGGCGCATCAAGATTCTCGCCGGGCTGAGCGACCTGCAACTGGCTCATCTCCTTGGGTTTCTCGAACCCGTGAGTGTCTTGCAATGGGCCGTCGTTTGCCGGCAGGGCGATCCGGGCGACGGGCTGTATCTCGTGCTCAGCGGCGAATTACGGGCCCGGCTCATGAACGGCGATCAGGAAACGATTCTGGCCACCTTCGAGGCCGGCGAATTTTTCGGCGACATGTCCCTGTTTGACCAGGGACCGCGCTCGGCGGATGTGCTGGCCAACACCGACTGCCTGTTGCTCAAAATGTCGGTCGCGAACTTTGAACGCCTGTTGCGCGAGGCCCCGGCCCTGGCCACGCCGTTCCTCCAGGCTTCCGCGCGCACGCTGGCCGCCCGCATCCGCGCCGACAACAAACGGCTGGCCCGCCTCACGCAGCAATTTTCCGCCAGCGCCCAACGCTGACCCCATTCTTGAAAGCGACCCGCCCACGATTGAAAACGCCCCCGGCACCGTCCGCCCCGCCCAACCACCTGGCCAAAGCCCGCGACGTCTTGGACATTGAAGTGGCCGCCCTCCAGGCTGTCCGCGCGCAATTGGACGACGCCTTCAATGCCGCCGTGGAGGCCATCGTGGACACTCTGGGGCGCCGGGGTAAAATCATTCTTCTGGGCATCGGCAAATCCGGCTTGGTGGGCCGTAAAATCGCCGCCACCCTCACCAGCACCGGCTCCACCGGCGTGGTGCTCGACAGCGTGGACGCCCTGCACGGCGACCTCGGGATCGTCAGCGATGGCGACCTCATCCTCGCCCTGAGTTACTCCGGCGAATCTGATGAGTTGCTGATGTTGCTGCCGGCACTCAAGCGCTTTTCGGTGAAATTCATCGCGCTGACCGGCGGCGTCAAATCCACCCTGGCCCGCCACAGTGACTTTGTCATCAACGTCAAAGTCCCGCGCGAGGCGTGCCCCTTCAACCTGGCCCCCACCGCCAGCACCACCGCCATGCTGGCGGTCGGCGATGCGCTGGCCATGGCGGTTTTGCAGGCCCGGGGCTTCAAGCAAAGCGATTTCGCCAAATACCATCCCTCCGGCTCCATTGGCCGGGCCATGTTGTTGCACGTCCGGGACATCATGCGCACCGGCGACCGCAATGCGGTGGCCGGCGAAGCCGTCACCATCAAGGAGGCGCTGCTGGTCATGACCGGCGCGCGCTCCGGCTGCCTGAGCGTGGTCAACGCGCGCGGCAAACTCGCCGGGATTTTCACCGACGGCGATTTCCGCCGCCACATGGCCGCCGATGAACACCTGCTCACCCGCCCGTTGAAAGCGGTGATGACCCCGCGCCCGATCACCGTGCGGGACGACGCCCTGGCGGTGGAGGCGTTGAAAATCTTCAACGAGCGCAACATTGACGATCTGGTCGTGCTCAACGCCGCCGGCGAACCCGTCGGCCTGGTGGATTTGCAGGATCTGCCCAAATTAAAAATCGTCTGACCGCCGTGGCGCCCGGCAGACCGGTTCCCGGTCCGGGGCCCCGACTACTTGCTCCCCGGCTTGACCGCCGGAAGCACCGCCAGATCGGCGGGCAGATGATCCGGTTCGAAGGCCTCGACGGCCAGCGCCAGAAGGCTGAGGAAGGGCACGCCAAAATCCACGATGCCGTTCGAGCGATCGACAATGGCGGCCACGCCGGTGACCGCGCCGCCGTGCTGGCGCACAATGGCCAGCGTTTCCTGCACCCGGCCGCCCTTGGTGACGACATCCTCGACCACCAGGATTTTTTCGCCGGGGGCGATTTTAAACCCCCGCCGCAGGACGAGCAGGCCGGCCTCTTTTTCCACAAAAATGAACCGGACGCCCAGTTGCCGCGCCACTTCCTGGCCGATGACCAGCCCGCCCATGGCGGGGGCGACGACGGTGACGGCGCCGAGCGGGCGCACGCGGTCGGCCAGCGCGGCCCCGAGGCGTTCGACCACCGGCATTTGTTGCAGCGCCAGGGCGCATTGGAAAAACTGCCGGCTGTGCAGGCCGCTGCGGAGGATGAAATGGCCTTCGAGCAGTGCGCCCGAAGCCCGGAAAACCTGGAGAACGTCGGCTTGATTCATGCGGGTGACAAGCTAAGGCCGCCGGCGCTGAACGCAAAGCGCAAAAAACGCATCCGCTCGACAAGCGCGCGGAATGATGCGATGTTACGCGGGTGACGAACGGCAAATTTGAACAACTTCAACGGCGGCTGCAGGGCTACGGTTCGTGTCTGGTGGCCTACTCGGGTGGAGTGGATTCCGTATTTCTCGCGCGGGTGGCGCATGACGTGCTCGGGGCGCGCTCGCTGGCGGTGATCGCCGATTCCCCGAGCCTGCCCCGGCGCGAACTCCAGGAAGCCCTGGAGCTGGCCGCCACGTTCCACTTTCCGGTGCGGGTGGTGAAGACGGCTGAATTTGACAATCCGTCGTATCTGGCCAATCCGGCCAACCGCTGTTATTTCTGCAAACACGCGTTGTTTGAGCACCTCACGCCCATTGCGCGGGCGGAACAGTTTGCCGTGATCGCGTATGGTGAGAACGCGAGTGACGCGGGCGATTTCCGCCCCGGGGCGCAGGCGGCGGTGGAATTTCAAATCCGCGCCCCCTTGAAGGAGGCGGGCCTGACGAAGGCGGAAATCCGTGAATTATCCGCGCAACTGGGCCTGCCGACGGCGGACAAGCCGCAGATGGCCTGTTTGAGTTCGCGCATCCCCTACGGTGAGCCGGTCAGCCCGGAAAAGCTGGCCATGATCGAGGCGGCGGAGAATGTGCTGCGTGACGCCGGTTTTTACGAGGTGCGCGTGCGCCATCATGTCACGACCGGTTCCCAGAGCGCCCTGGCCCGAATTGAAGTGGGGGTGGCGGAGATGCCCAAATTGCTTGCGGACGGCGTCCTGGCCCGGGTGGCCACGGCGATCCAAAAGGTGGGTTACCAGCATGTGACGCTGGATTTACTGGGTTACCGGCGCGGCAGCGTCAACGAGGTTTTGGCGGGGCGGTGATGCCGATGGGCGCATTCACCACCTCCGAAGCGAAGCGCCGGCTGGGGACGTCCAAGCCATCAAAACGGTGGCCAACCAGGGAACCCTTCAAACAGTACCTGCGGTTTAAGCCGGTCACCGATCGGCGCTCCGGGGCGGGGTCAGGATGCGCCCCGGCGAAATCGCCGGACAGAAAATCGCTGTTCGTCCCGGGGAAAACCGGCTATGCTCGCGGGCACGATCATGAGCAAGCTGTTATTGATAGATGACGAGGAAGATGTTCGCTATTCGTTCCAGCGGATTTTTGATTCGCCGGAAATCGAGTTCGCCACCGCCGCCAGCGGGGAGGAGGGGCTGCAGGTCATCCCCAAATTCAAGCCGGACCTGGTGCTGATGGATGTCCGGATGGGCGGCATCAACGGGTTGGAGACGCTCCGCCGCATCCGCGCAGCCAACCCCAAGCAACTGGTCATTCTGATGACGGCCTACGGCACCACGCAGACGGCGATCGAGGCCATGAAGCTGGGGGCGTATGATTACCTGCTCAAGCCGTTCGACGCGGTCAAGATCAAGGAACTGGTGGGCAACGCCCTCAAGGCGGCGCGCGACATGAAGCAGGTCGTCTCCTACCAACCGCTGCTGGAGTCGGAAGATTACGAGCAGGGCATCGTGGGGCGCAGCCCGGTGATGCAGCAGGTGTTCAAGCTGATCGGACAGGTGGCGGCGAGCAATGCCACGGCGCTGATCACGGGCGAAAGCGGCACGGGCAAGGAGCTCGTCGCCCGCGCCATTTATCACCACAGCAACCGCAACCAGCAGCCGTTTCTGGCGGTGAACTGCGCGGCCATTCCCGAGCAATTGCTCGAGAGCGAACTGTTCGGCCACGAACGCGGGGCGTTCACGGGGGCGGCCAGCCAGCGCGTCGGCAAATTTGAACAGTGCGATCACGGCACGATTTTCCTGGATGAAATCGGTGACATGACGCCGGCCACGCAAACCAAAATCCTGCGGGTGCTGCAATCGGGCACGTTTGAGCGCGTGGGGGGGAACCAGTCCATGCAGGTGAATGTGCGGGTGATCGCGGCCACGAACAAGCCGCTCGAGGCGGCGGTGGCCGCCAAGCAGTTCCGCGAGGATTTGTTTTACCGGTTGAACGTGGTGCGCCTGCCCATCCCACCGCTCCGCGAGCGCCTCGATGACATTCCGCTGTTGGTGAATTATTTCCTGGAGCGCAATGCGCGTGACTTGGAGAAGCCGCCGAAATCGGTGGCGGCCAACGTGCTCCGCGCCCTGGAAAAATACCACTGGCCGGGCAATGTGCGGGAACTGGAGAACGCCATCCGGCGCGCCCACATCATGGCCAAGAGCGATGCCATTCTGCTCAGCGATCTGCCGCCGGAAATCACCGGATCAACGGGGCCGGGCCTGAGTCCGAGCCTGGCGCCCGCGCCCGGGCCGGCCAATGAAACCGCCGCCACCGACGCGGCCGCACTGGCCCGCCAACTCTTCCAATGGGCGCGCCGCGAACCGAAATTGAAAGTCATCGCGGCCGTGGAGCGGGAGCTGGTCATCCAGGCGCTCAAGGAGACGAATGACAACCAGGTGCATGCCGCCAAACTGTTGGGCATCACCCGCGCGACCCTGCGCAAGCGGATTGATAAATTCGGCATCCTCCGCGAGTTGAATGTGAAGTGATCCCAACTCCTTGGCGAAGGGGGGGCGGCCGAAAGCGGTTGGATGAGGTTATAATGCGGCGCTCTTCCGAGACGCCGCTACGATGCATTTCAAGGCGCGACTCTGGGTCGAGTGGGGGGTGTCTTTTGGGGCGCTGGATGCGTATTGGTTTTTAGTCAGCGCCTCGTCACCTCGGCGGCTACGATTTTATGAGTGGGGACAAGCCGTCCGCATCCCGGCGGGATCACGCGGCCGCGCGCCGGAGCCGGTCGGTGATGCCGGACCAGGCCGGTGAATCTGGCGGCAATTCCACGATAATCACCTCCGCCCCCAACGCATCGCATTGGTGCAATTCGGCATACAAGGCGCGGGCATAGGCCTCGGCATCGTGGGGGATCAAACACACGCGGGCAAAGGCTTCCGGCGCGGGGAGGTGCGCGTGGGCGAGGAGATGGCAGCGGCCGGGGGGGAGTGCGAGCGCGGCCAGTTGCCGGTTTAAATCCGCATCGTCACGCCAGTGCAGCAGCACCATCCGGGCCCGGGGCGAATAATGTTTTTTAAGCTGTCCGGGACTGCGCAACGCACCGGTCGGCGCGGCGGGATCGTCCGGCGCCGCCGCCAGCGCCCGGCCGATGACCGCCCCGAGGGCGGCGGCGTGGATCATGCCGGGACGCAGGATGCGGGGCGGATCGGTGCTGATGTCCAAGACGGTGGATTCGATGCCTACTTGGGATTGGCCGCCGTCCACGATCAGGGAAATGGCCCCGCCCAACTGCTCGCGGACATGGTCTGCGTTGGTGGGGGAAATACGGTTGGAGAGGTTCGCGCTGGGCGCGGCCAGCGGAAAGCCGCACTCGCGCAACACCGCTTGAATAAAGGGATGCGCGGGCCAGCGCAACCCCACGGTCGGGCCGCCGGCCGTGACGAGATCGGGTATGACGGAGGAACGGGGCAGGATGAGGGTCAACGGCCCCGGCCAGAAGGCGCGGGCGAGGGTGTCGGCCAGGGGCGGCCATTCGCGGACGCAAGTGGCGGCGAGGGGCAGGCCGGCGATGTGGACAATGAGGGGATTGTGGGCGGGCCGGCCCTTGACCTGGAAAATTTTGGCCACGGCGCGCGGGTCCAGGGCGTTGGCGGCGAGCCCATAGACGGTTTCCGTGGGGAGGGCGACGAGTTCGCCGGCGCGGAGGAGGGCGGCGGCACGCTGAACGGCCGCCGCGAACAGGGCGGCGGTGTGCGTGGGCAGAATGTCGGCGGTCACGCCTTATTCATAGCGCAAGGCTTCAATGGGGTCGAGCCGGGAAGCTTTCCAGGCGGGGTAAAAGCCGGAGATGATGCCGATGAACGCGCTGGAGACGCAGGCCGCGCCGACCCAGATGAGCGGGGTCACCGTCGGCCAGCCGGTGGTGGCGGCCACGATTTGGGTGGCAATGACGCCCAGCACCACGCCGATCATGCCGCCGGCGAGGCTCAAAGTGACGGCCTCGATCAAAAATTGCACCAGAATATCGCGGCCGCGCGCGCCGACGGCCATGCGAATGCCAATTTCCCGGGTGCGTTCGGTGACGCTGACGAGCATGATGTTCATGATGCCGATGCCGCCGACGACGAGCGAAACGCTGGCGATGGCCCCGAGCAACACGGACATAATGCGCGCGGTGGCGGTGGCCGCCTGCATGAGTTCCACCTGATTGCGCACGGTGAAATCCTGTTCAGTGCTGCGGTGCCGGGCCAGGAGCACGCTGGTGATGTCATCCTGCACCTTGTCAATGAGATCGGCGCTGGCGGCCTGGACGAGGATGGAATTGACAAAGGTACGGCTGGTGATGCGGCGCATGTGGCTGGTGTAGGGGATGATGACGACGTCGTCCTGGTCCTGGCCCCAGAGGTTGAAGCCCTTGGGTTCGAGCAGGCCGATGATTTTGAAGGGGATGTCGCGAATGCGCAGGGTTTGGCCGAGGGGATTCACCCCGGGGAAAAGCTGGTCGGTGACGGTTTTGCCCACGACGGCGACCTTGGCGAGGGTGCGCAAATCCTGGTCGCTAAACATGGCGCCGGCGGAGAAGTCCCAATTGCGGATTTGGGCAAAGTCGGGGGATTCGCCGAGGGTTTGGGTGTTCCAATTCAAACCGTTGGCGAGGATTTGTTCCCGGTCCCGCACCTCGGGGCTGATGGCCGCGACGCCGGGGACTTCGGATTGAATGGCTTTGGCGTCCTCGACCGTGAGAGTGGGTGCGCTGCCCCAGCCGCCGCGGGTGCCGCCGCTGGTGAAATTGCCGGAGAAAATCGTGATGACGTTCAGCCCCATGGCGGTCACTTTGTTTTCCACCTGCTTGGTGGCGCCGGTGGTGATGCTGACGGCGGCAATGACCGAGCCGACGCCGATGATGATGCCCAGCATGGTGAGGACCGAGCGCATTTTGTTGCGGCGCAAGGCCCGGCCGGCAATCCGAAAGGTGGCCAGAATTCTCATGGATGAAAAGTAAAGCCGGGTTGATTCATGCGAGCTTGACGGCTTGTTGCGCCTGTTTCAATTTGCCCAATTCCTGCTCCGCATTCAGCCGGTTCGGGACGGCGGCATCGGACAGGATCCGGCCGTCGCGGAGGATCACGGTGCGTTTGGTGTAACTGGCCACGTCCAGTTCGTGGGTGACCATGACGATGGTGATGCCCTGTTCGTTCAATTTCTGAAAGACACCCATGATTTCGATGCTGGTCTGGCTGTCGAGGTTGCCGGTGGGTTCGTCGGCCAGCACGAGGGCGGGTTGGTTGACGAGCGCGCGGGCGATGGCCACGCGCTGCTGCTGGCCGCCGGAGAGCTGGTTGGGCTTGTGGTCGGCGCGCGCGGCCAGGCCGACGAGTTCCAGGCAATGCAGGGCCCGGGTTTTTTGCTCATGGCCGGCAACGCGCTGGCGGTTATACAGCATGGGCATTTCCACGTTTTCCAGGGCGTTGGTCCGGGAGAGGAGGTTGAAGCCTTGAAAAACAAAGCCGATCTTCTGGTTGCGGATGTCGGCCAGGCGGTCGCGGTTCAAGGTGGAGACGTCGATGCCGTCCAGGTGATAGTTGCCCCCGGTGGGCCGGTCCAGCGCCCCGATCAGGTTCATGAGGGTGCTTTTGCCCGAGCCGCTGGACCCCATGATGGCGACAAATTCACCCGGGTGAATGTTCAGCGAAACGCCGCGCACGGCATGCACATCCACATCGCCGGTGTGATACACCTTGTGAATTTCCGAAAGCTGGATGACGGGGTTGGTCTGCACAGGTCTGGTCGGTCGAAAATCAGCGCCGGCCGCCGAAGCCGCCCCCGAACGGATTGGAGCCGGAGGCGGACACGGCCTCGTTGCCGGAACTGCCGTTGACGACCTCGTCCCCTTCGTTCAGGCCCTCGGTCACTTCGGTGTAAATGCCATCGCTGATGCCGGTCTTGATTTGAACGGCCACCAGTTTTTTATCCGGGTCCAGCCGGTAAACCGTATGGGTGTTGGGGGGGCCGCTGCGACGGTGAATAGCGGTCGCCCCGGGACCATTGGTGCCAGACTTCCCCACCGTCAGGGCCGCCGGCGGGTTCGTTTGCGCCAGCCAGGAGTCCAGGGGATGAAAGCGCAGGGTGGAATTGAGGATGCGCAACGCGTTGTCCCGCTGGGTGATGACAATGGAAACCATGGCGGTCATGCCGGGCTTCAGTTTGTAGTCGGCATTGGTGACGCTGAGGACGCTGTCGTAAATCACGACATTGTTGTTGGTGATGGGCGCGTTCCGCACCTGGTTGACCGCGCCGTAGAAGGTGCGGTAGGGATAGGCATCCACGGTGAAGGTCGCCGGTTGCCGTTCCTCAATATTGCCGATGTCCGCCTCGGCGATGCTGGTGTCAATTTGCATCTTGGTCAGATCGTTGGCGATTTGAAACAGGGTCGGGGTGCTGAAACTGGAGGCGACGGTCTGGCCCACATCCACCGAACGGGAAATCACCACGCCATCCACCGGCGAAAAAATTTTGCAGTAGCCCAGATTGGCCTCGGCCGTGGCCAGGGTGGCCTGCTTGATTTTCACGGTGGCCTGGGCCTCGTGCAGGGTGGCCAGCGCAGTGTCATAATCCGAGGCGGAAATCAATTGGTTGGTGAAAAGACTGCTCGCCCGCCGGGCCTCGACGGCTTCCAATTCCAAATTGGCCTTGGAGTTGTCCAGATCGGCGGCGGCCTGCTGCTCGATGGCCGAATACGTGGCGGGATCAATCTCGGCGATCAGTTGCCCCTTTTTGACCTGCGAATTAAAATCCACATACAGCCTGCTGATTTGGCCGGAGACCTGGCAGCCCACCTGTACGCTCTTAACCGGGTTCAACGTGCCGGCGGCCGTGACCAATTGGGTGATGTCCCCCCGGTCAATCACGACGGTTTGAAAATCCGGCAGTTCCACATGATTGCGCCGGGAATAATAGAACCCGCCCGCCGCCAGACCGCCCAAGACGCCCAGAACGATTAGCCAGACCCACCAGCCGCCACGCTTTTCCTCAGCCATAAATATAATTAATCTTTGTTGTCCATTATGAGACAGAGACCGTGCGGGACAAGTTACGACAATTTGGGCCGGGCTGTCCATGGCGCCTCCGCTTGGCCGGGGGGGCGCGCCGGCCGGAATCCGCGTTTTCCCCCGTGAATAGGGCTGATTTACGATCTGTTTTGTGGTCTGGGCGTGGCCGGCCGGGGCGTCAAGTCGTTATAATACGTTACACGCCGGCGACCGCCCTGCCGTCAGGCCAGCCCGAGGTTTTTCAACACTTGGACGGTGGAGCGGGCTTTGTTCAGCGTGTAGAAGTGCAGGCCCGGCACCCCGGCCGCCAACAGTTCCCGGCACTGGCGCGTGGCGTATTCAATGCCAAATTCCAACGCCGCCTCGTCGTCCGTCCCCAACTCGTCCAGTGACCGCCGGAGGTCGGCCGGGATTTTCGCGCCGGAGAGCTGCGTGAACTTCGTGATTTGCGTCGCGCTCAATATCGGAATGATGCCGGGAATGAGCGGCACCCGCACCCCCAGTCGGCCCGTCAGATAATCGCGGAATTCAAAATAGTCGGCGTTGGCGAAAAACAACTGGGTGAGCACAAAATCAGCCCCGGCGGACACTTTTTCCGCCAGGTGCCCCCAATCGGCGTGTTTGCCCGCCTTGCAGGCGACGTGCCCCTCGGGAAAGCCGGCCGTGCCCACGGAGAAATCACCGTGTTCGCGGATGAAGCGGACGAGTTGGGCGGAATATTCAAAGCCGTTGGGCGTCGGCTGAAATTCGCCGCCGCCCGGCGGATCGCCCCGGAGGGCGAGGAGGTTCCGGCAGCCGAGGGCGCGGAATTTCTCCAGCAGCGCCTTAATCTCATCCCGCGTATGATTGACACAGGTCAAGTGCGCGAGGGCGGTCAGGTGGTGTTCCCGTTGGAGCCGGTCCACAATCCGCAGGGTCTTTTCGCGGGTGCCACCGCCCGCCCCATAGGTGACGGAGCAGAAATCCGGTCGGTTGGCCAGGAGGGTCGGGATTTGCCGTTCGAGGAGATTCCGCTCCCCCTCATCGGTTTTCGGGGGGAAAAATTCAAAAGAGATGACGGGCTGCCGCGCCGCCATTTTCGCCGTCAGGATGTCCCGGATGAGTCGCATGGGATTAAATTATGAAGGGCGGGGCAAAAAATGCCAAGCTTTGTCCGGTGGGATTTGGGCAAATAAAAAGCCCCTTTCGGTAAAACCGAAAGGGGCGAAGGATTCTAATTTAGATTAGAACTTGTAAATGACGTTGGCATAGAGGCCGACGGAATCACGCTCGGTGATGTCGGTGGTAACGCCCGAAACCTCATCCAACTTGGCGGTCTTGCCGCTCAAATTCTGGTCCCAGCGGACTTCCAGCCGACTGACCACGTTGGCCCAGAGGTCGTATTCAACGGTGCCGGTCAATTCCACGAGGTTGACACTGCCGGAATAATCGTCGCTGTTGTAGGCGTCGGCTTCCACATACTCACCACGGGCATTGAAGCTCAATTTATCGGTGGCTTTGTAGGTGGCATACAGACCATACACCTGCTCATCAATATCCTGGGCGGTGTGGCCGTCGACCGTTTCATACCCGCCGCCAGCATTGCGGACGTAATCAAACGCCAGACCGGCGGTGAGTTCTTTAATCGGGGTGTTCAGGGTCAAACCAGCGTAGTAGTTGATTTGATTGCCGCCTTGGTAACCGTCATTGACACCGCCGACGATGGTGTAGTTATTGGCCGCGCCATAAAGCACACCGGCCGTCAGGGCGGAACCCGACAGCCAACCCCAAGAAGAGGGGGCGGTCAGAGTTACGTCACCGAAATAGGCTTCGTGCCATTGGCTCCGGTTTAGGCTTTCGTTGTTGTTGCGGTTGTTGATGCCGGCCGCCGAGGTGTCGGCAATACCGCCGCCCAGGGACAGGGCATCGCTGACCTTGTAATTGGCCTGCAGACCGGTCAGTTCCGTGGGTTCCACGGCATAACCATAGGAACGGGTGTAGTTCGGGTTGCTGCCGGCATCGAAGACTTCGTAGCCGAGCGGGGAATCAAACACGCCGATTTTCCAGTCAATGCCATTGCCCACCGGGGTGCGCAACGTGACATAAGCCTGCTTGATGGAAAAGTCACTGTTGGCACTCGCATTAACCGAGGTGTTGTAACCCACGGCATCCGGGCCGAAGAGCAGATCCACCTGATAGCCGGAGGCCCAGGGGGATTCGTCTTCCGGCTTGGCGATGGAGAGCTTCACCACGTCCAAGTTGAAGCCGTTCGCCTTGCCATTCTGGAAATCAATTCCAGAGGCCGGTGAATTGGCGTAACCACCCGTCAAGCCCACGTTCGCCGAGGCGCTGACATAACCACTGATGGTCGTGTTCGAGAGCGCGGTTTGCACGGCGCTCGGTTTTTCGTCGGCCCGCGCCGCCGAGGTCAAACTGACCACGCCGACTGCTGCCAGACCCAATGTCCATTTATTAAACTTCATCTGTGTTCCTCCGATGTTGTTTGTTTTGTTTATGTTGTTCATTATTAGGGGGCCAAAGCACCCTTGCACAATTAGTGCAATTTCCACGAAACTAGGGAAATCAGCGGGGAATGACAAGTTTTTTTTTGGGCCCGGCGGCCCGGGGCGCATCTGGGCTGTCCCGGAGCGCCGGTCGGTGACCGGCTTAAACTGCTGGCGTTGGTTGAAGGGTTCCCTGGTTGGCCGCCGTTTTGATGACTCGGACGTCCCAAGCCGGCTGCCAACCGGCGCTCCGCTTCGGGGGACAGCCAAGATACGCCCCCTTGGGGCGGGCGCTTGACACTGCCTTCGCTGCGCGGGCGGCTTCCAGCCGGTCACCGGCAAGCGCGTCTGTGGAAGGATTCTCAACGCCGCGACACCGGTTTTCTGAAAATGCCCTGAAATCATGGGCGGAAGTTATTGCAAAAAAGTCTGGCCCGGCGGACGGCCCGCTCCCTACATTGGGGCGATGTCGGAAAATATGACAGCCCGGAACCCCGGCCCGGACGCAACCCTGTTGCCCGCGACCGCGAATCGGGATCAACTCGCCCGGCTGCTCAAGCGCCTCGCCCATGAAATCCGCAACCCGCTCAGTTCCCTCGACGTCCATTTTCAATTGTTGGAAGAGGATTTGAGCGCCCTCGCCCCGCCGCTGACCACGCCCCTGGCCTCCCGGTTGGCCATCATTCACGGCGAACTGCACCGGTTGGACAGCATCGTCGAGCGATTTCTGAAACTGGCGGGGCCGTCGGCGCTGGAACTGGAGCCGGTCGCGATCCCCCAAATCATCACCCACGTCTGCGAACTGCTGCGGCCGGAAGCGTCCGCGCGCAACGTCGAAATCAGCACCGTCGTGGAGCCGGATTTGCCGCCCATCACCGCCGATTCCGTCCGGCTCACCCAGGTGCTGCTGAACTTGGTCATCAACGCCCTCCAAGCGGTCAACGGTCCCGGCCGCGTCCAAGTCAGCGCCACCCGCGCGGGCGAGGTTTTGCGGCTCTGCGTGCAGGACACCGGTCCGGGCATTCCCGTGGAGAAATTTGGGGATATTTTCGACCCCTACTTCACCACCAAGGCCGAGGGCAGCGGTCTGGGCTTGTGGATCGCGCAACAGATCGCCGTGGCGCACGGCGGCGATTTGCGCGCGGAAAACGCCCCGGACGGCGGCGCCCGCTTCACCCTCACCCTCCCATTCGCCCGAAAGGATCCCCCGTGGACCACGCCAAAATAAAAATCCTGGTGGTGGATGATGAAGTCGGCTTGTGCGCCGGTTTGCAGGAGGGGCTGCAACGCGAAGGTTACCTCGTGGATGCCGCCAACGACGCCGACGCCGCGTTGCGACTGGCCGGCCAGAGCCTCTACAACCTCGTGATCTCCGATGTCAAAATGCCGGGGCTGGACGGCCTGCAATTGCTCGCGCAGATTCGCGAGCGCAGCCGGGACACGCTGTTCATCCTGATGACCGCCTTTGGCACGGTCGGCAACGCCGTCGAGGCCATGCGCCTGGGCGCCTACGATTACCTGCCCAAGCCAATTGACCTCAAACGCCTGCGGTTGCAGGTGCAAAAGGCGCTGGAATACCAGAGCGTCGTCGCCGAAAACCATGAACTCCGCTCGCGGCTCCAAAAGCAGGCTGAACCCAATCCGCTGATCGGCGAGAGCGAAACCATGCGGACCGTCGTGCGGCTCATCGAAGAAGTGGCGCAAAGCGACGTGACGGTGCTGATCGAAGGCGAAAGCGGCACGGGCAAGGAAATCGCCGCCCGGCTGATCCACACCCATAGCCAGCGGCACGACAAAGCGTTCATCTCCGTCAACTGCGCGGCCTTTGCCGAACAACTGCTGGAGGCGGAATTATTCGGCCATGTGAAGGGCGCGTTCACCGGGGCGGCGGCCCAAAAGCCCGGCCGCTTTCAACTCGCCGACCGCGGCACGCTGTTCCTCGATGAAATCGGCGACCTCTCCCCGAAGGGCCAGGGCGACCTCTTGCGCGTGCTCGAAGACGGCGCCTTCCGCATGGTCGGCGGCTCCGAATTGATCCGCGTGGACGTGCGCATCATCGCGGCCACCAACAAAAAACTGTTGGAATCCGTGGCCGGGGGGAAATTCCGCGAAGACCTGTTTTACCGGCTCAACGTCGTGCCCATCGTCATGCCGCCCCTGCGCGAGCGGGCCGACGACATCCCGCTGCTGATCAACCGCTTTTTCGAACGCTTTGGCGCCCGGCACCAGCGCGGGGCCAAACGCCTGTCCCCCGCCGCCCTGCAACTGTGCCAGCGCTTCCCCTGGCCCGGGAATGTCCGGCAATTGCGCAACACCGTCGAGCGCATGGTCATCACCTGCCGCACGGCCGTGGTGGAGGTGGACGCGCTGCCGGATTTCCTGCGGGAATTCGATCAAAACCAGATCACCTTCACCGTCCGGCCCGGCACCACCCTGGCCGAAGTGGAAAAACTCCTCATCCGCCAAACCCTCGCCCGAGTCACCGCCAACCGCGCGGAAGCCGCCAAAATCCTCGGCATCAGCCGGCGCAGCCTGCAATACAAGCTCAAGCAATACGGGCTGCTGGATTCCGTTACCCCGGCCGGCCCCCAATAACCATCCGTTCAGATGCCATGCTGCCGGCGCGCGGGGGGCTCACCCGCAGCGTGTCGCCAGGAGAACCCGGGCCGACGAAGCGGGGGCGATTGCTAACGCTTCGAAAATTTGCGGGCCAAAAGCAACCAGTAAACCCCATAGGCGATAAACCCGATTCCCATAAAGACGATCAGGTTCAGCCGCGCAAAATCGCGCAGGCCAAAAATGAGAAAAAGCGCGCCCATGACCAGGTGGAAAATCCCCGCGCCCGACCGCACGACCCGGCTCTGTTGAACGGCTCGCGAGGCCGTGGAAGAAAGCTGAATATTGTGGTCAATCAGTTGAATCAGCGCCTGGGCGTCAGCTTCGCAATGTCCACGACAGGCCAAACCTTTGGTGAGGTCAACCGCGCACTCCCGACACAAGCCCCTGCCGCAAGACTTGCAATTTCCGACGGCCTCTCTGTCATCGTGATAAAAGCAACGCATAAATGTAAGGTGCGAACGGGGTCCGGCGGCTTTCCCCTGAGTTTTTCGGCCGGCACCGTCGCGAACTGAGGATAGCTTATTACCGCAGACTCCGCCTGTCGAGCCTTTCGAAAGCGGCCCCGGTGCGCTGGGCGCAGCCTGAAGTTATAGCCGGCTTTTTAGCCACAAACAGCCACCCACCGGGCGGGACGCCCGGCTCTACGGCAGGCAGGATGCCCGCCGCCACCGGCTTGCCGGCCTTTTCTTTCCGCAGGCTGAAGCCACACGGCCCCCCTCGGGTCGCTCTGCGACTGGCTCCCCAACGGTGACCTGAGCCTTGCGCCCGGGTTTCCCCGTCGTTGGCCGGCATACCCGTGGTTGCTTGTCGCGCCTGTCAATGCCAGGTTTTTCAGGGTTGCGGCCACAGCGCCTTGGCCTTCGCGGCGGCTTCGCTGTAAGGGAAATCTTTCAGCAACTGCGCCAGCGCCCGCCCGGCTTCGTCGGGCTTGCCGACCGCCAGGCCCGCCGCCACCGTGTCATAGAGCAACTCCGATTGCCCCGGGGCCTGCTCCGCCAGCGGCGTCAGCCAACGGCAGCCGGTGAACGCCCGCTGAAATTCCTTGTGCGCCAGCTCCAGCCGGATTTGGAGCAATCCCGTGCCCAGCGACATTCGTTCCAACGGGACGTCAAACGTCAGCCGGTCCAGCGCCGCCTGGGCGTCCTCCCACTGTTCGTGTTCGACGAGAATGCTCGCCCCCTCCAACTGCGCCGCCGCCTGTGCCGCGGCGGCTTTGGGTTCCAACCGCCCGCCCGCCGCGAGATAGGCTTTGCGCGCCTCGGCGATTTGGCCGTGCGCCAGCCGCAGGTCGCCCCGCAGCAATTGCAACCGCCGCCGTTCATCCCCCGTCAAGTCCGCGCCGGAAATACCGCCGAGCAGTGGCTCCGCTTCGTCCAGTCGCCCGGACGCATGCAGCAGCAACGCGCCCAGTTGTAACTTCACCTTTTCCCCGATCAAGGCTGAAGTGCGTTCTGGTGTGAGCGCCAGCCGGTAGGCTTGCTCCGCCAGCGCGTCGCCCGCGTCGCCCTGATGCTCGAAGCCCAGGCCGAGTTTGTAAAAGGTGACGCCGTCCGCCCGGGTGTTGAATTCATCAGCGCGCCGGACCATCGCCGCGCCGGTGTGGGTCAGGAGTTCCCGGTCATTGGCGCGATCCGCCAGGGTGAATATCGCGGTGAGATCGTGCGCCGGGGTCAGGTTCAGGTCGCGGTGCAGAAAGTCATCCCTGGCCCCGCCAAAGATATCGTCCCGCCATGCGTCGCGCTGGAGCCAGTCCGGTGGGAGCCGGACGCGGACGGCGTTGGTGGCCACGCACCGGCCGGATTCCCAGGCCTCGAGTGTGACCGTCCGCAGGCCGGGTTGCGGATAAAAATGCTCCAGGCTCCGGCCCCTGCCCCCGGTGCCGTCACCGAAATGCCAGCGGTATTCGCGGTGCCGGCCGTCATCCTCCACATGAAAATTTGCGCGCAACACCATCGCGCCCTCCACTTCGCACTGGCCGAGGGTGCGCCATTCGAAGTAAAGCGGTTCCGCCGCCGTCGCCGATTCAAACCCCGTCACGCGAAACGCGGCCACCGGGGCGAAGGCGCGGGCGGGGATCACTTCAAAGTGGCTGGCGTCCGGCGGTTGCCACGCGGCTTCGGCGGCGGCCTCGCCGTCGAACTGAATCTGTGTGTAATCGAGGCGGTGCAACCCCGGGCGGAGTTGGACGGCTCCGTTGTGTTCCCCGCGCCGGCCGCCGTTGGCGCCATGCCGGCCCAGCCAGGCCGCCACGGGCTGGCCGTCAATTTCCAGCCACGAAGCGTCCGTGGAGAGCGTGGCAAAACGGTAGTTGCCGGGTTCCGCGATCCGCAGCCAGCCCGTATAGGCGGCGATGTAATCCGCAGTCGGGCCGAACGGGTTCATGCCCAGAAAAATGTCGGGAAAATATTTGCGTCCCAGGGCGGGGCCGGCGGTGTCCAACACCCGGGTCACTTCGGGGAAGTTACCCACGGGTAACTCCGGGCAGGCGCGGGTTTGAAGCAACACCCCGGCCTGCGGTTTCCAACCGCCGGGTGCCGGCGGTAGTTGGACGTCATGGCGCAAATAATAAACCCGCGCACCGCCCGAGGTGTCAAAACGGATGCGATTGGGTTCACCGCCGGCCGACCAGTAAGTCTGAAACGCCACCGGCCGGCCCCCGGCCGTGAAGACGCCGAACGGCCCGGGGTCAACCCCGCAGGGCGAAATGTCCACCGTGCCCACGTCCGCCGGCCAGGCGGAATTCGGGGCCAACTCCAGCCGCAGCCGGACAGGGGCCGTCTGCACCGGCGAATCCTGCGCCCCCGCCGCCAGTGCCCCCGCGCACAACAGGCCGGCGAGCCCGCTGGAAATTCCCGCCGGGAGCGGGTGGCGGATCGTAAACCAACCCCGGTCCGGTGGCTCCGGCCGGAAGTTCCCGGGATCATGCGGCGGCTGACTCATGGGCTGAGTCTTCCACTAAAATTCCAATTTGCCACTCAAAAATGCCGCCACGCCGCCGCGCCGCCCGGTGGACCGGCTGAAAGCCCGTCCCCGTGTATCCCCATGCCGTTGGTGAGGTTGGACAGGGGCGGGCTTTTTAACTCGACGACGTGTCGTCTCGTCCAAAAGCGGCGATCCCGCGACTGCGGGACCGCCCTCCAAATGCCTTCGCCTGACAACCGCCCACAACTTCGGAATGCACCAAGCCCGGCCCACTTTGGCGGAACAGCATTGCCACCCGGCGTGCCAGCGCGTAACGTCTGCGGCGCATGGTTCGGCTCGTATTATTTGATATTGATGGCACGCTCGTCCACACCGGGGGGGCGGGCACGGCGGCGTTCACCAAGACCTTCGCCACGGAATTCAATCTCCATCACGGCACGGAAAAAATGAAGTTTGCCGGGCGCACGGATGTCAGCCTCGTGCGCGAGTTCTTCCAACTGCACGGCCTCAAGGAAACGCCGGCGCATTTCCGCCAGTTTTTCGACCGCTATGTTTTCTGGCTCGATCATATTATAACGCACAATCGCGGCGAGGCCTGCCGCGGGGTGTTTGAATTTCTCCGCCAATTGCGCGCCCTGCCGCAGCCGCCCCGGCTCGGGCTGCTCACCGGCAACATCCAATTGGGCGCGGAAATCAAACTGCGCCGCTTTGGTCTCTGGGACTATTTCGAATTCGGCGGCTTCGCGGATGACGACGAAGACCGCAACCAGATCGCCGCCGCCGCCTTTCAGCGCGCCCAACGGTTGCTGGGAAAGGATTTGCAACCGGCGGAGGTCGTGGTGGTGGGCGACACGCCCTGGGACGTCCGGTGCGGCCGGTTTATTGGCGCGAAAGTGCTCGCCGTGGCCACCGGCGGCGCCAAACTCGAGGAACTCCAAGCGCTCGCCCCCGACTGGGCCGTGCCGGATTTGACCCAGGTGACCGCCCGGGAAATTTGCCGGGCGTGATCCGGTCGGATTCCCTGGTTTACGGGCTTTGCCGTTTGAATTTTTTATTTTAGTCATGGGCCCCCACCCGGAATAAAAAACAGGGTTGGTTCCAGAGCCGGCTTGTGTTATCCCGTCCCCATGAAAACATTTCTGGCACCGCTGGCCGGTTTACTATCCCTTTTCCTGCCGTTATTGGCCGCCGGCGAGCCCGGCGCCAACACCCTCACCGACGCCGAACGGGCCGCCGGCTGGCGGTTGTTGTTCAACGGCACCAATTTTGACGGCTGGCACAATTTCAAACACGCCGGCCTCCGTCCCGGCTGGCAGATCAAGGACGGCACCCTGGCCTGTGTGGACGCGCACAACGCCGGCGATATTGTCACCACCGACCCGTTCGACTGGTTCGAACTGCAACTGGATTACAACATCTCCGAAGCCGGCAACAGCGGCATCATGTTTCATGTCACCGATGCCGGCAACACCGTCTGGGCCACCGGCCCGGAATTTCAATTGGAGGATAATGTCCGGGCCGTGGACCCGATCCGTTGCGGCTGGTTGTATGCGCTGTATCAACCCCCGCTGGATGAAAAGACCGGAAAAATCCTGGACGCCACCAAGCCGGTGGGCGAATGGAATCATGTCCGCCTGTTGGTCACCCCGCAAAAGTGCGTGCATGAAATCAACGGGGTGAAATATTTTGAATATGTGCTCGGCAGCGCCGATTTCACGAATCGCGTGGCCCGGACCAAATTTGCGAAGATGCCCTTCTTCGCCAAATCCAACACCGGCTGGCTGGCCTTGCAGGGCGATCACGGGGCGGTGGCCTTCCGCAACATCAAACTGCGCGTCATTCCCCAACAGCCCTGAGGCGATGGAGACCGCGGATGGCCGCTGGTTTTCAAGCTGCTTTGGCGCTCCGGATCGCGCATCGCTTCGGATGCATTTCATACATTTTAAATACGGGGGCATCAGCGTTCCCCGGTGGTGGCATTGGTTGTATCAAACGTGACGGCGGCGTTGGTGACGGACCAGGGCGGCACTCCGGCGGGCGTGGTGATTTGCGCGTGCACGACCCGCGCGTTTTGGACGTTATACAGGCCGAACGGACGGTCGGCAGTGATGCGGATCTGTTGCAGGAGCACGTTGGTGACGGCCATTTCCGGCAGCCCCCAGATCAGGCCGGCGCGGTGTCCCGGCAGGACGGTGGCGGTGAGGTTGCTGAACACCAGATCCTGATAGCAGGGCGTGAGCGGAGCCACTGCGGCCGCCGGATACGCCGCCGCGGCGGCCGCCGTGAGTTTGGCGAGTCCGCGATAAACCGGGTCGGTGTTGGTGTAGGCCGCATAGATCAGAATGGGGATGCCCACATTGGTCATGCTCAGATCCCGGTAGGCGAGCTGCCGGACCCAGCCGCCGCGATCCCGGTCGGATTTGATGCGGATGCCGGCTTCGGTGTTATTAAAGGTGCAATGGGTGACGGTGAGGTTGGCGACGCCGCCGTTGCGGGTGTAGCTGCCAATGGACACCCCGTGACCGTAACCATAAGTGCAATTCGTGATCAACACCCCCGAAGTGCCGCCGCCGCAGGTGAAGTTGTCGTCGCCCACGCTGATGTCGCAATCGGCAATGAGGATGTTGGTGCCACTGACATCGCAGGCGTCGGTGTTGTGCCCGGGATGGACGGGATCGGTGGAGGGGTTGGCGCGGATGGTGACGCCCCGGACGGTGATGTTGCCGGAGTGACCGCTGATGGCGATGTGAAACATGGGCGAATTCGAGAGGGTCACGTTTTCAATCAGCACGCGGTTGCAGGCGGCGAGGGCGATCATCCGCGGGCGGCGGGATTGTTTGTCACTGGCATACGGCCACCAGGGCGCACCCTGGCCGTCCACGGCGCCGGCACCACTGATGGCCAGGTCCTGCAGATTGTTCCCGCTGAGAAAATTGGCCGGGTCGCGGGTGCCACCGGGATATTGTTCGAGGGGCAGCAGGCGTAACAGCGCCCCGGCATCCAACTGAAACCGGATCCGGCTGGCCAGGGTGAGCGGGCCGCTCAGAAAGACGCCGGCGGGGATTTCCACCGTGCCGCCCCCGGCGATGCTGGTGGCGTTGATCGCGGCTTGAATGGCCGCCGTGGCGGGGGTCACCCCGTCACCACGAGCACCGAAACGGGTGATACTGTTGGTCAGGGCCGGAAAGGCGGGCAGCGCGGGGTGGACGACCGCCGTTTGGGCGCCGGCCAGAGCCGGGGCCAGGCAGCGGCAGAGGAGCACGGCCAGAACCAGACCGGCGGGGAGCCGCCGGCAAAAAAGGGTGTTCATTAGTCAATTAATTACTTTCCCAATTGATTTTTTCAATTAAATTAAGCGGCGTCGTTTGAAATCGCCCATTGCAACTGAATAACCGTCACGCTTGATCAAGGATGATCCGGGAAATGCCACTCTTAAACCGCAAAGCCCACAAGCGACACAAGCGCAGTCCTTCCTTCCATCAGAAGCAGGTCCGGTTTTTCATCGTCTTGTTGAGTCTGCTGGCGATAGTGTTCATTACGGGCCTCATCTGGCTGATCAGCCAGGGGCCGGCCTCGCGGCCCCTCTTCCATTACCATTAATTCATTTCGGCAATTCCAGGCCCACTTTCGGCGCCACTTGGGCCACATCCTTGTCGCCGCGGCCCGAGAGATTGACGATCACGAGCGCGTTCTTGGACATGGCCGGGGCGCGCTGGATGACTTCGGCGACGGCGTGCGCACTTTCCAGGGCGGGGATGATGCCTTCCAGCCGGGCCAGCTTCATGAAGGCCGCGAGCGCCTGGTCATCGGTGGCGTAGGTGTAGTCCACGCGGCGCCGGTCATGGAGCCAGGCGTGTTCGGGGCCCACGGCGGCGTAATCCAGCCCGGCACTGACGCTGTGGGTGAGCTGAATCTGGCCGAACTCGTCCTGCAATATGTAACTGCGCGTGCCCTGCAGCACGCCCAGGGAACCGCCGTGAAACCGGGCGGCGTGCTGTTCGGGTTGAATGCCCCGGCCGCCGGCCTCCACGCCGACCATCTTCACCCCGGCATCCTCGAGGAACGGATAAAACAGGCCGATGGCGTTGGACCCGCCGCCGACGCAGGCGATGAGGAGGTCGGGCAGGCGCTCCTCCTTTTCCAAAATCTGGCGGCGCGCCTCATCGCCAATGATCCGTTGAAAATTCCGCACCATGACCGGATAGGGATGGGCGCCGTAGGCCGTGCCGAGGATGTAATGGGTGGTGCGGAGATTGGTCACCCAGTCGCGCATGGCTTCGTTGACGGCTTCCTTGAGGGTTTGCTGGCCGGCCTTGACGGAGACGACTTCCGCGCCGAGCATTTTCATGCGGTAAACATTCAGCGCCTGGCGCTCGCAATCCACCGCGCCCATGTAGATGACGCATTGCAGCCCGAACATGGCGGCGACGGTGGCGGTGGCCACGCCGTGCTGGCCCGCGCCGGTTTCGGCGATCACCCGCGTCTTGCCCATGCGTTTGGCGAGCAGCACCTGGCCGATGGCGTTGTTGATTTTATGCGCACCCGTGTGGAGCAAATCCTCGCGTTTGAGATAGATTTTGGCGCCGCCCAATTCGCGCGTGAGGCGTTCGGCGAAATAGAGGGGCGTGGGCCGGCCGCAAAACTCGCGCAGGTAATAGCTCAGTTCGCGCTGAAATTCGGGATCGTGCCGGCACCGGAAATATTCCGCCTCAAGCTCCTGGAGCGGGTGCATCAGGGTCTCGGGCACATAACGTCCGCCATACAGGCCAAAGTGGCCCGTGTCATCCGGCAGATTCAAATTGGCAACGGCACTCATGGGGTGATTCTCGCGCAATAACCGGCCGACGCAAAGCAATTATTTGGATGGGGTGTTGAAGGGTCAAAATGCGTTAAAACCGTTAGATGCCGGTAAAAGCTCGATTGGCCCAAAACGATTCATCCCCCAGGATCTCGGCGAGCGAACACCTTGACCAGGCTTGACCGGGCTTGACCCCCTCTTTGGGTCTTGGGTTCTGGGTCTCGGGTCCGGGGAGCCGGGCGGCATGGGCTGGCTCTGACCAGGTTTGACCAGGTTTGACTGGGTTTGACCCGGCCGACGGCTGGCGGATCGGAAAAACCGGATGAAGCACTGAGACAAAATGGCGCAGCGACTGAAAAGCCGGAAAACGGAAACGGGGGAGACACAAAGGCACAGAGAGAAAAATAGGATACAAAGCTTCGGTTTTCCTCTTTGTCATTGTCCCTCCGTGGTCGTAAGCTCCGGTATTTTCCAGATGCTGTAATACAATATGTCAAAGAGCCTCCGCCCCCGCCGCGTCTGACGCTTACAGTATAAATATGCCGATATCCATCTTCCAGCACAGTATAGTATGAAAAAACAATTTTGTCAAATCTGGCATAATTCCGCTTAAAATGGGGCGGGGCAGTGAAGCAGGCGCGGGGCGGGGGGGAAGGGATAAGCGGGCCGAATCCCGGTTTGGCAATATTGGAAACGGGTGACTTTATGACCCGGGAGAGGAATCGGGTCAATCCGAGGGGGCGGGGTTTGACGGGAAAAATTCCGATAGATAAAATACCAGTAAATCGGCGCAAACACCGCATGCACCGCCAGGGAACAAGCACGAAGAACGTTCCCACTAAGCCACTCGCGGCCGGCAATGTCAACGGCGAATCACGGCGGCAAACCCGGAACCCCGGCAAACTTTCGTCAACCGCCGGTGGTATGGTTCCGGATCCCAAAGAATGAATCAAACAATGGTTTCACCCCGTCCCCGGTTGGGCATGGGCCGTCGCTATTATCGGGAGTGGCTACTCGATCTGCGGCAAAACGGTCCACAATATGACAATACCATTAACCCCTTTTCGAGTCCTTGCGGGAAGAGGATATGTCCGCCCTCACCCCGGCCCTCTCCCCAGGGAGAGGGAGAATGGTTCGACCGACGCTGGTGCTTAAGACAGTCTCTGTGGTGGTGCAACCAGAGGTTCATGGGGAACTGTTCGGCGCAGAATGTCCTGCCGAATGCGCTGACCCATCGCCGAATTTCAGTCGTCCCTTCGGGACTTGTCATTGGTGGGATCGAGACCCGGCATTGAAATGCCGGGCTATTTTCGGGTTGTCCCTACCGGGACGAAGCGGCGCTCCGCGAGCCGCCACCGTCAATGCTCTCATCGAATGGTTCCGGCATCAGAGGAGTTGGCGGCGGCGGACTTCCAGGTATTGGGTGACGACTTGGGCGCTGAGTTGTTCGTTGGTCAGGAGGTTGAATTGGACGCCGTGGCGGCGGAGGGTTTTTTCCAGTTCGAGGAGTTTTTCGCGGATCAAATGGCCGCCGAGCCGCTGGTAGAGGTCGTCGGTGGCGGTCACGTCCGGGGCGTCAAACAGGGGGCGCAGGCCGGGCGGTTGGATCATGTTGACGAGCAGGAGGTGTTGGCGGCAGATGAGGCCGGCGTTGCGGGTGAAGTTTTCGGCCAGCACGGGGTCGTCCAGGGCGGTGAGGAACACGAGCAGTGCCCGGCGGCGGAGCCGGGTGCGGAGGAAGGCGAACAGTTCGTCGTAATCCGGGGTGACAATGGCGGGGGCGAGCGCATGGAGTTTGTCCCGGCACAAGGTATAATGCGCCGGGCCGTTGCGCGCCCGGACGAAGTCGAGCACGCGGTCGCTGAAGGTGAGGAGGCCGAATAAATCGCCCTGGCGTTCGGCGGCGTAGCCGAGCACGAGGGCAGCGTTGATGAAGCGTTCGAGGGTGCTGACGCGGGCGCCGGGCCGGGCGGGGTTGGCGAGTTCGCGCGCGCTCAGCCGCGAGGCGTCGAGGATGACATACACTTCCTGGGTGCGTTCGATCTGGAAGACTTTGGTGACGGGCCGGCCGCGTTTGGCGGTGGCTTTCCAGTGGATGTCCTCGAAGCTGTCGCCGGGAATATACTCGCGCAGTTTCTCAAAGTCGCGGCCCTTGCCGGTCTGGCGCAGGGTGTGGATGCCGTGGGTGCCACGGTTGAGAAACAGGGCGGCCACCTGGCGGCGTTCGCCGGTCAAATCGGGATACACGCGGAATTCGGTCCGCAGGGGCAGCGCCTGGCGCAGGGACCAAAAGCCCAGCGGCGAGGCGGCTTCCACATAGGCCACGGCGAGCGGATAATTGCCGCGCTGGCGGGGGGTGCAATCCCAGCGCGCCAGGGAACGGCGTTGGCCGCCCGGCACGAGCACGCGGAGTTCCTCCTGGTCGGATTCGATTTCCGGCGGCAGGGGCAGGCCGAGGCGGATTTCCCGGTCGTGTGACTGGTCGTTGTTGAGGTAGAGCGCGAGGTGTCCGGGCCGGTCCTTGGACAGGCGCGTGACGGGGTCGCACTCGATGGAAAGCTGTTCCAACCGGCGGGGGGCGCCGGCGGCGTCGAACAGGACGATGATCACAAACAGCGCGATCAAGGCGGCGGCCGGCCAGAGGCTGGCCGGCCATACGCCCGCAAGCGTGGCCGGCGGCACGACGAGGAGGGCCGTCCAGATCAGCAAGCGGGTGCGGGGAACGAGTCTCATGTCGGAATCAACGGGGCACGGCGACTTCCTGGAGGATTTTCTGGATGACTTCCGCCACGGTCACGCCTTCGATTTCGTATTCGGGGCGGAGGATCAACCGGTGTTCGAGCACGGGCGGGGTCATCTGTTTGAGATCGTCCGGGGTGACGAAGTCCCGTCCGGCCATGGCGGCATTGGCGCGGGCGGCGAGGAGCAGCGATTGCGTGGCGCGCGGGCCGGCGCCCACGAGCACGCTTTCGTGCCGGCGTGAGGCGCGGATGATGTCCACGAGATAACCGAGCAACTCCTCGCGGACGGTGATGCCGTCCAATTCCGAGCGCAACGCGGTGAGGGCCTCGGCGGTGATGACGGGTTGCACGGCGCCGGAGGCCAGGGTGGCCTCGGGCGAGGATTGGCCGAGCATCCGCCGGGCGAGGAGCAGTTCCTCGTCGCGCTCGGGGGCGGTCATGGTGATTTTGAGCATGAAGCGGTCTTTCTGGGCTTCGGGCAGGGAATAGGTGCCTTCATATTCGACGGGGTTCTGGGTGGCGAAAACGGTGAAGTTGGGCGGGAGGACGTGGGTCTCGCGGTCAATGCTCACCTGGCGTTCCTGCATGGCTTGGAGGAGGGCGGATTGGGTTTTGGCGGGGGCGCGGTTGATTTCATCGGCGAGCAGAAAGCTGGTGAACACGGGGCCGCGCACGAGGGTGAATTCGTTGCGCTGGAGATTAAAGATGTTGGTGCCGGTGATGTCCGCCGGCATCAGGTCGGGCGTGAACTGGATGCGCGAGAAGTCGCAGCCCAGCACGCGGGCGAGGGTGCGCACGAGCAGGGTTTTGGCAACGCCGGGCACGCCTTCAATGAGGGCGTGCTGGCCGGTGAAGACGGTGATGAGCGCGCGGTCCACGACTTCGCTTTGGCCGATGATGACGCGGGCGATTTCCTGGCGCGCGCGGGTCAGCACTGCTTTCAACTGGTCCAGATTTTGATTCATGCAAGGTTGGGGGATAAAGGGTTCAGGGGCGGCGGTGTAAAATTTCACTGATGGCCCGATAGGTGGCGAGCGGCTGGCGTTGCAGCCGGGGCCGGGCGTTTTCCTGCTGGATCAGGGCTTCGATTTCCCGCAGGCGTCCGGGTTGGAGCGGGGTGCGATGGCGGTTTTTTTGCCATTCCCCGTGGATCCGGTTCAAGATCTCGGTGCGGGGAATGCCGCGCCGGAGCAGGTTGACAAAGCCGGACATGGCATCCCGGCCGGTCACGGGCGCGGCGGGGTCGGCTGCGGTTTCCCGGGCCGGCACGAGGCTGGTGGCGTTTTTCCAGACATACAAGCCGGCGAGCAACAGGAGGCTGAAAACCAAGCCGTGCAGATGATATTGGCGCATGAGCGACGCCACGCCGGGCTCCACCAGCACGCCGAGGTGGGCCTCGTCAAAAATCACTTCGCGCCCGCCGCCAATGACCCAGGCCAGCAGGCCGGTCTCCGGGTGTTTGAGCAGGGCCTCGTTGCTGAAGGCATACGCGTCCGCCAGCAGCAGCACCGATCCCCGGCCGAGGCGGCGCTCGACGACCACGGGCAGGTGGTCCCGTTCATATACGGTCGTCCAGCCATTGGACAGGCCGGCGAAATAGAGGGCGGTGTGCAGGGTCAGCGCCGGGGGCAGATCGTCCGCCGAGCCCGTCTGCCGCGCTCGGGGGAACTGCGCCACGCCTTCATCGTTCGTGGCTAAATTTTGAAACTTGAGTTGGAACCCCCATTCATTCTGAATACTCGCGTAATCCACCATCCCGCGCCAGTCCTCCCCGGGCTCGTCCTTGGGGGACTTTTCCGGCGGTGTTTTTTTATCATCCTTCGCCGGATCTGGTTTCGGCTTGGCATCGGCTTTTTTTGCCTCCGGGGTGGACGGGTCCATTTTGCGCGAAGACCGGGTCTCGATCACTTCCGGCAAATAGGCCAGCACGACGCGGCCCCCGGCATAGATAAATTGTTGGATCGTGTCGAATTCCGGGCGGGGCAACTCATCCAGCGCGTAGGGTTCCAGGCCGAGAATCAGGAGGGTGCGCCCCCGGCCGTCGTTCTCCTTGAAGGTGCGCTCAAAATACCGGCGGGCGGTGAGGCCGGGAATGCGGTCCAGGCTTTCATACAGGGCGCCGGCGCCCAGCGGGTCGGAGCGGAGGGTGGAATAGGGCGGGTAAACGTCGCCGCGTTCAAAGCGGAGTTGAAACAGCCGGAACACGCCGCCGGCCAGTCCGGCGGCCAGCAGCAGCGCGCAAACGATCATGGCGGCGCGTTTCAACACGCCCGGATCCTTTCCAAATTCGCGTGAAACTGCGCGTAGGCTTCGTTGGAAACCGTATAAAGTCCATACCAGACACGGTCGAAGACGGCGACATTGTCATCAAAGGCGCGGCGCAGTTCCAGTTGGGCCCGGGCGCGCCGGGTGACTTCCAATTGATAATCGCGGTTGGATTTGAACCGCGCCAGGCTGACGAGTTCCCGCGCCGCCAGGTGGGCGAGGCCCGCCAGATACAGGGCGCGCAGGGCCAGGCGCAAATCGCCGGCGGCCGCCTGTTCCCGCGCCAGCTTCAGCCATTCCTCCTCGGGCAACTGGCTGGCGATCACGTTTTCATCCGCCAAATCCGGTGCGGCCGGCAGCACTTCGGCGGTGACCAACTCCTGCCGTTGCCAGGCCCGCCGGCCGTAACGCCACAGCAGGAACCCCAAGAGGAGGGCGGCCGCGATCAACAGACTGATTGCCATGACCCGCAGCCAGCCCAGCCACGACCCGCCGGGTTTTAAGGGCGCTTCCGGCGCGGGTGGGGCCGGCTTAAAATGCTGGTGGAACCAGTCCGCCACGTCGCGAAGCCAGTCCCAGACCGCCGCCGCCCATTGGCGCAGGGTGTCGCCCAGGCTTTGGAAAAAGGCTTGGAACCACCCGGCCTGCGAGTCGGTGGTGGCCGCCGCCTTTTCCCGGGGCAGCCGCCAGGTGTATTTATCCGCGGCCAGCGTGACTTGGAGGGCCCGATTCAGCTCCGCCGGCGTGGTGGACCGGGCCGGTGGAACCGCCGGGACCGTTACGGTGGCGGTCGGCGGCGGTTCCGCACCGAGTCGCGGGGGGAGCCCGACGGTAAACCCGATCAGCGCAATGGCCACGAGGCGGGCGGGGTGCCGCAGCCAGGCGAGTTCCGCGAGCAAGTCCGCGCCATCCAACCGGGCTTCGCTGTAAAAACCGCGCAGGGTGTAAGTCATTTTGACGAGGGGGTCCAGCACCAGGCCGGCCAGCGCGACGGTGGTGGCCAGAAAGGTGGTGTTGAGGAAGCTGTGATAACCGCCCTGGGTGAAGACGGTGTCCAGGCCCAGCAACAACTTGAGGAGCCAGGGCAGCGTCAGCAGGGCGACCATGGCGTTCAGCCACAGGAACCCGCCCAGCAGACCCAGGGTCAGCACGAGCACCAGATTTTGTCCCGGCCACACGCGGGCTTGGCGGGCGGCGCGGCGCAGCAATTCCCGCAGGGAGGCGGGCTCGTCGCCCCGCCCGGCGACGGTCACGCTTTCATAGAAAGCCAGTATCCAAGGAAACAGCAGGACCGTCACGGCGGCTAGCGGCAGCAAGATTAATTTAGAGGGTTGAATGATCGCCTGCGCCAGCAACATCCGCCCCACGCGCCGCGGGTGCCAGGGCTGCGGCTCCGTCCCCGCCAAGCGCTCGCGGAGGCTGGCGACAAAGACCGTCTGCCAGCCTTTCATCCAGATATACAATCCCGTCAACCCGAGGGCCAGGGCCCCGCAATGTCGCGCCGCCCGCGCGCCGTAACTCATGTCCGCCCAGAAATACAGCAGCCCCAGCGCAAACGGAATCGCGCCCGCATAATAGGCCAGCCACAACCGGGCCGGCGTGCGCCGGAGCGTCTGCGCGGCTTCTTCGAGCAGGTCCAGCGCGGGGGGGGCGGGTTGGTGGGCGGGTGGTTTCATTCCTGCCAAAACGTGGTTTCCCAGAGGGTTCCGTCGTGGAATTGGTTGGGGATGGAGAGCAGAATCCGGCCGAGCCAGTAGAACACGAGCCAACCCGTCACGAGGCCCAGGGCCAGGCCCGCCGTGTGCGTGACCAGGGCCAGAGAACGGCCGGCCGGGGCGGCCGGGGCCAGGCGCTTTTTCAGGCAGGCGGCGCAGAGAATCCGGTCGTCGTGTTCCGTGATACATTCCCGGCAATAAAACTGGCGGCATTCGGGACAGCGCGCCACGGCCTCGCGGAGTTCGTGGTTGAGGCAATGCTGCAGGTGCAGGTTCACCGGGGCGGATGGTGGCGGGGTGGGCGGCATGGCACGTCAGGTCAGAGTGGGTGGAGGAGCCGTGACGGCGGGCGGCGCGGCGGCCTTGTCCCGCCAATGTTTGCCCAGCAATAAATTGCCCCAGAGCGAAAGCGCGGCGGAAATCACGGCGCTGATCACGAGCAGATCCAGCCACCAGGGGGTCGCCATCGGTTGGAGGGCGGCCAGGGTCTGGATAAAAGCCCATTGCGTGGCGGGTGTGTGCTGCGTGTTGATGGTTGATAGCAGGATGACATACCCCACCAGGGCGTTGACGAGCAGATAGCCGCCCACCCCCCAGGTGAGTGATTTCAAGGCCGGCTTCAAATCGGTTTCATCCTGTTTGATCAGCGCCAGAATCACACTGGCCAACAGCGCCAATTGAAGGATCATTTTGAGCATGATAACCGGCACGGAAGGCCGGAAGATGTTCAACACCGTGGCCCCTGCGGCGAGCAGCAGCAGGCCATACAGAATCCGGTGCATCCGGCTCCGGTAGGGTTTGATGACTTCGGTATATCGCAGCGGTTGGCCGGGCAACCACGGTTGTGTCAGGGTTAATTCCTGCCGGCGGGTTTGAAATTGCGCCGCCATCACCTCGGGGCTGAGCGTGCCCTGGGCCTGTTCGATGAGCGGTTGCAACCGGAGGATGGCTTTACGCGCCCGGCGCAGCCGACTCAATGACGACAGTTGCTCCTGCCGCACGGCGGTTTTCAGGTAACAGGCGCAAGTGGAGCCGGAAACGAGATTGACGAAGAAAATCAGGCCGAAGAGGCCGGTGGCGATCAGCAGGGCCACCACCGAACCCAGGGCATCCGTGGAGTTCTCGTTGAAGTAGGTCAGCGCCGCAATAAAGGCCAGCAGCCCGGTCAAAATCCCCAAGATCACGTTGCCCATTTGCCACCGATTGGTTTGGACCAGGATCAGGGCCTGGATGTCCCGGAAATAAAACCGCTGACTGGTCTCCCGGTTGTCGAAGGACAGTTTTAATTGCAGCAAGTGATCCGCCGCGAGCCAGAGACTGGCGTTGGACAGCCGGAGGCCGAAGAACGTCGTGACGCCGCCGGCGGACAGTTTTGCATATTCTGGGTCTTGGGTTGCCATGGGGTTCAATGCTATTTCGTGGCCAGAAAGATGAAAAATGCCGTCCAGCCCAGAATTTGCAGGGAGGCCAGGAGGATGGCAATGGAAAACCGCAGCTTAGCCCGGCGGGGGAGCAGACTCACCGGTGAATTCCAATGCCGGGCCGCATAGATGAGGGTCATCGGGGCGGTGATCAGGCTCGTATAGAAGCACACCAGCAGCGGCAACAGGGCCAGGGCCAGGGCCATGCGATCGTGGCGGGTATGCTGGTGCTGCAGTTTCTTGATTTCGCCCTTGTCCTTGCCGCCGGCCAGACAGTTGGGGCAGAGGTGCCGTCCGTCAAATTCCACATCGCACAGGGCGCACAGGAAACGTCCGCACGTCTCGCAGACCACCACGGCCTTTTTTTGCGGGTGATAAAAGCAGCCCGCCTCCCCCGCCGCCATCACCAACTCCGGCTGGGCCGCAGTTTCGATGCGGAACAGCGCCGGGAACACGAGGACTTGCAGCGGGCATTGGCAGGAGGGACAGGGCGTCAGGTCCGGGCGGCCGCACAGTTCCGCCTCGAGCACCGTTTTGCATTGCGGGCAGGTGATCAGTTGGGCGGGCGCGGACATGGTTTCAGAAATCAGCTTTTGATCACCCGGGTGTTGAAGATCCGGTCATGCAGCGTCCGCTTTTCCCCATCCCACAACATCATGAGAAAACCGATGCAGATCGTCGGACAAGCGCTGATCATGTAGCCCAGTGGTCGCATCGCCCCTTTGAGAAAGCTGACTGGCGAGCCGTCGGCATTCACCACTTTGATGCCACAGGCCATTTTTCCGGGGGTGGCGCCGAATTTGCCGAGGAAGAAGCCCTGATAGGTCATTTGGCAAAGCAGGTTGACGCTGATGGAAACGGCTTCAAAAATGAAAAAAGCGGCGCCCGGCACGCCGCCTTTGGGCACCGTCATCGCGGCCATCATGCCCACCCCCAACACCGCGAACACCACCATGTTGATAATCATGACCACCACGCCCATGATAATCGCGTCCAAAAGATACGCCCCGACGCGCAGCCAGAAGGACGCATATTCCGTGGTCCCGCCCACGGCCACGCCCTCGCGGAGTTTTTGGAGGAAGATGGGTTTGCACCGGGCGCACACATTCACCCCCTGATAGTGCAGGACGTCCCCGGCGGGAAAGGTTTTGCCGCATTCCGCGCAGAACACCCCGCCGGCGGCGGTCGTCACCGGCGGGGGCACGCCGGCCGGGCCGGGCTTGACCGTCCGGTAGGGTTGCCAATCCGCCTGTCCCTCCCGCCAGACCAGGGTTTCGGAATCAATTTTGCCGGTCTGCACGAGGGCGGCCAAATCCACGTCGGTGACCGGCCCCCGTTGTTCGCCATTTTCAGAGTAATACCACATAGCAGAATGAGTTGTTTGGTTTGATTGCGGCCATGCTGAGCGAATCCATGCCGTCCATCCTTGATGGTCCTGAATGAATTTCGCCCATATTTTTGCCATCGCCCGGGTTTTGTCAAGCGCGGGTCGCGACGCTGACGGGCTGCCCAGTGCGTATGCATGAAGGGTTCAGGCGAGTTTAGGGTGACGGTTGGTGACAAAGGCGAAAGCCTTGGCCAGATTGTCTTCGCCCATGGCCGTTTGGAAGTCGGTGAACCAGAGCCAGCGGGGGTTG
>Ga0302279_10001314_pt1 | contig 35422 bp, 40 predicted proteins | sample III_Bog_N3_3_FD_194541 | JGI IMG/M metagenome (GOLD analysis project Ga0302279, IMG submission 194541) | Peat permafrost microbial communities from Stordalen Mire near Abisko, Sweden - III_Bog_N3_3 | ecosystem: Environmental > Terrestrial > Soil > Wetlands > Peat | place: Sweden: Abisko...
GACTCAGTACTGGGGGCCGATCGGGGTCAGCACGCCACTCGAGGGGATCACCGTCGAGCCCTACCCGGGGGGGCGTTTCGAGACCCTGATGGTGAACGACGAGACCGGGGACGAGTACCCCATGCGTGCGGTGATCGTGGAATTCGACCCGCCCCGGAAGTTCACGTTCACCGAGGCCGGGGTCGAGGGGGGCGTGACGACGGCGATCGCCTTCAACGACCTCGGGGACGGTCGAACCGAGACGGTGACCCACCAGACGAACGTGCCCCCGATGATGATGAGCCCCGAGGCCCAGGCCGGGCTCGAGACCAGCTTCGTCAAGTTGGACGTCTACCTGGCCTCCCTGTAGATCGTCGGAGACGGTCAAGGGGCCCGGGGGCCCGAGCGGCGGTCCGGGCGGCCCGGGCGGCGGTTCGGGCGGCCCGGTCGGTCGGGGCGACCCGGGCGGGGGAGCGTCAGGGCCGACCGGCGTGGGGAACGTCGACCGGGTGGACGAGGACGACACCGTCCGATGCCCCCTCGCGGGAATAGTGGTTGGCCACGATGTACAAGTTCCGGCCGTCGTCACCGCCGAGCATGCAGGCGAAGCATCCACGGTCGGCCGTGACGGTCTCGAGTACGGCACCTCCCTCGGCCACACGCACGCACCGTCTTCCGGGGACGCTGGCGTACCAGACGGCTCCCTCGGCATCCACGCAGATCCCGTCGGGAGCGGCACCCGGACCCAGGTCGGCCCAGACCCGGCGGTCGACGAGATCGCCGTCCCCGGTGATCGTCCATGCGGTCAACCGATCGGCATGTGACTCGGCGAGCACCAGGGTGTCCTCGTCGAGGACGGCCATCCCGTTCGGGAACCACACGTCGTCCGCGACCTGCCGGCTGCTCCCGTCGGGCAGGACGACGGCGACGATGCCGGGCTTCCGTTCCCCCCAGGGCATCGAGCCGGGCCTGTCGACCCACGCCCGGCCACCGGCGTCGACGACGATCTCGTTGAAGGGCTGCCCGGGGGCGCCGTAGGGCGTGAGGTCCGGTCCGGCCACCAGGCCCTCCGTCGTCGTGGCCACCAGGCGGCCATCGGCCAGCCAGTCGATGGAGAAGGGCAGCCCGTCGATCCTGGCCACGACCTGGCGCCTTCCGTCGGCGTCGAAGGCCAGGACCTCGCCGGCCAGCCAGTCGCACAGCCAGAATCGTCCGTCGTGCCACCGGGGTGACTCACCCATCTGGATCCCCGTGGCAAAGGTCTCGGTCATCTCGGAGTCGACGCTCCCTGTCCGCTTTGTCGTTGCCTGTGAGCCGACGGCCGGGCCATCGTATCCCGGGCCCGATTCTCCACGAAGTTGGCCACGACCAGGACCGAGCGGTCCACCGGGTGACGCGTCCCCGCCCGGCGCCATGGGCCTGAAGGCCTACCGGAGGGAGTCCAACGCCTTCCCGAGCGCAACGGCCGACCCGTCGTCGAAGCCGCCGGTACCGGACCACCGGACGGCGCCCGATCCGTCGACCAGGAACAGCGAGATGGTCGACTGGTCCGTGATGTCCAGCGGACCGGTCAGCCGTCGCACGTCGCCGTAGACCGTGAAGGTGCGCCGGAGAACAGCCGGCACTACGATGGCGGAGGCCATTCCTCCATCGATGAACGGCCGGACCGGGGCCCAGATTCTGCCGATGGTGGGCAATTCGTAGAACCGCAGGTCCGGATCGTCGGCGGCCCGGGCCTCCAGCCATGGCACCCACGAGTCCACCAGACCCTGGTGCTTCCGACGGAAGGCCACGATGACGACGTTCCGCTTCCCTTCGAAGGCCGTGGGGAGAACGACGTCCCGGCCTTCGAGGTCCCGGGCCTCGACCATGGGGAAGATGGTGGACGCTCTGTCGGGCGCGCCGGCGGGCGTCGGGGGAGTGGGCACGCTCCGAGGGTAGGGCCCGGGACGGGGTGTCCGCTCCGGCCGCTCCGGCCGCACCGGCCGCTCCGGCCGCTCCGCCATCGTGCTTCTGCACTCTCCGCTGGCGGCACGGCCCCCGCCTGTGGGGTGGTGCGACAATGTCCGGCATGCACCCGGCGAGGGCCCGAGCGGTCAGGATCCGCGCGCTGGTGTAGTTCGTCCCGGTGGCACTGTTCACCGCCATGGTCGTGGTGGTCATACCTGGGGCGCCGGTGGTCCTGTTGATCGTGGTCCTCTCGGGTTTCGGGATCACCTGGATGGTGCTGTCCGTCTCCGTTGACCGGCGTGTCGACCTGGACTGCGGGAAATTCGAACCACAGTGGGCCGGCGCTGCTGCATGGTCCGTGCCGGTCGTCACGGGTGTCCCCACTGAGCGTGCTGTCGCTCTCGCCCGTGAGGCCGTTTTCCGAGCCGGCGGCATCGACATCAGTGTCCACGACACCTGGACGGTGGTCGGTTGGACCGGTTCGGCATGGACCAATTTTCCAGGACGGCAGCAGTATCAGCTGGCAATAGCCGTGACGTCGGGACCGGAGGGGTCGACCGAATTCATCTGTTGTTCCCGGCCACGGTTCAGGTCGTCGCTCGTGGTCGGCAGGCGGTGCCTGGACCTGGCGCGTCGCCTGGAGGCGGAGGTGGCCGACCTGGCCGATTCCGGCTGAGTGGCGCCGCCTTTCCGGATCGCTGGCCGGAGTGGGGTGCCGATACCGTGTCGAACGACTGAGACCCGGTCCGAGCGACTTTCCTTGCTGAGCGCCGACGGGCGTTCGGACCTACCGTGTCCGGGCCCGACCCCGCCCCCGACCGGAAGTCGCCGGCAGTACCGGCGGCACCTCGGTGGCCCGCCGGGCCTGGTCGGAAGTGAGTGGCGGGTGACGCAGGGGCCGTCCGCCGGACACCGGAGTCAGCGCGGTGAGCAGCAGTTCGAGGTGTCGGAGCCAGGCCTCGGGCGACACCGACGCCGTGGCCTCGATGACCCCCCGTTGCGACCAGAACAGGACGACCACGTCCTCGTAGACCAGGTCCTCCCGGACGGCTCCGGCTTCCTGGGCCCGGGCCAGGACCAGCCGGCCGGTGGCCTCGATGGCGTCCCGGAGGTCGCTGTGGGCATTGGTCCACAGTCGGGCCACGCAGCCGGCATGCTCGTACTGGAGCCGGCCCACGGCGGTGAGGTACGCGGTGAACCCATCGGCCGGCGACGGGTCGGCCAGTGCCGCCTCGGCCGCCTCGAGCACCTCGGTGAGGACCTCGTCGACCACCGACTCGATGAGCTGTTCCTTGGTCGGGAACCGGCGGTAGAGGGTGCCGACCCCGACCCCGGCCCGGTGGGCGATCACCTCCACCCCGACGTCGACCCCCAGCTCGTCGAAGCAGGCCCGGGCGGCGGCGAGGATCTTGTACCGGTTCCGCGCCGCGTCCCGTCGCAGGGGGGTCGGGCCGTCTGCCGCGCCCACTGTCACGTGGTCTGCTGCGCCGCCGGCCGTGCCGTCCGCGCCGTCGCCGTGCCGGGCGCGGATCGTCTCGGCGGTCCGGGCGCTCATCCCTCGGTGATGGTCCCGCCGGCCAGCAGAGCCAGCTCGGCGTTCTGGAGGTGGGGACCGTGGTCGTGGTCGGCCTTCTCGGAGGTCGACGAAGGAATGAACAGGGCGGCAATGATGGCCACGATGGTCATGACTGCGAGGAAGGCGAACCCTCGGGTGTACCCCTCCTTGGCCGGGAGGCCGGAGGCCAGCAGCTTCGAGGCGACGATGCTGGACATCACCGCAGCTCCGATGGCCCCACCGATGGTGCGGATGTTGGCGTTCATGCCGCTGGCTACGCCGGTCTGCTGGGGCGGGACGGCTTGGACGATCAGGTTGGACATCGCCGAGAAGGCCAGTCCCAGGCCGATGCCCAGCAGCGTGCTGGCCAGGTAGATCTCCCAGCGGTGGGTGTTGGCGAACGCCAGGATGAGGTACGTCCCGGTCGAGGCGGCTGACCCGATGATGACTGCCGACTTGGAGCCGATGGCTGCGGCGATCCGCCCGGAGAGCATGCCGAAGAGGAACATGGTCACGGTGAGCGGCAGCAGAAAGAGCCCCGACTCGATGATGCTGGCGCCGAACCCGTAGCCGGCGGACGGCGGGGTCTGGACGAACTCGGGGAGGAAAGCCATCACCGAGTACATGCCCATCCCGAAGAGAAAGGCCACCAGGTTGTTGGTCCACACCGCGGTGACCCGCATCATCGTCATGTCGACCAGGGGATGGCGCGAGCGCACCTCCACCATGATCCAGCCGACGGCGATGATCACGGCCAGCACGATCAGACCGATCACCTTGGGTGAGCCCCAGCCCCACTCCGGGGCCTCGCTGACCCCGAGGAGCAGGGCCACCAGCCATGCCGAGAGCAGGACGGCGGCCAGCCAGGTGATGCGTCCCGGCGTCCGCACCGGTGACTCGGGCACGAAGAAGTGGGCGCACACCGCGGCGATCACCGTGATGATCAGGGGGAACCAGAAGAGCCAGTGGTAGTCGAGGTGGCTGACGATGGGGCCGGCCAGCACGATGCCGGCACCGCCCCCGACCGCGGCCATGGCCGCGATGATCCCCACCCCGGAGGCCACCTTGGCCGCCGGGAACTCGTCCCGGACGATGCCGAAGGACAGCGGCAGAACGGCGCCGCCGATGCCTTGGATGGCCCGGGCGATGATGAGGACCGTGATGGAGTGGGCCAGGCCGGCCATGACCGAGCCAGCGGCCAAGGCCAGGAGGGTGACCACCAGCATCCGCTCCTTGCCCACCATGTCGCCCACCCGACCGAGGATCGGGGTGAAGATCGAGGCGGAGAGCAGGTAGGCCGTGAGCACCCAGGTCACCGTGGACTGGGTGGTGTGCAGCTCGTTCTGGATGGTGTGGAGTACCGGGGTGACCAGCGATTGCAACAGGGCGTAGGCCGACACCCCCAGCATGAGGACGGTGAACGTCGCCCGGTAGCTCCCCTGTCCGGCCGGTCTGGCCATCGTCCGTGTCCCTCGTCGTCGTCCGGGCGCTCGTCGGGAGCGGAGTGGGCGTTCCGCTTCCGACCCTAGCAGAAGCGGAGCAGTCGCTCCGTATCTGGTTCCGGTTTCGGTTCCGGTTCCGGTTCCGGGGGTCGGGGGTCGGGGGTCGGGGCCGAGGTTCGGTGAGGGTGCGCCGCCCCTCTGGCCGCCGGCCAGGCCGTCAGCGGATGCGCCGAAGGACTCGCAGCGACCCGCATTCGCCGTCCTCGGTGAACTCGCCGGACTCGAGGGCGCCGCGCCACAGTTCATAGGGGGGACGGCCGCCGTCGGCCGGATCGGGGAAGACGTCGTGGATGGCCAGCCAGCCGCCGGTGACCACCCGGGGCGACCAGCCCCGGTAGTCGGCCCACGCCGGCTCCGATCCGTGCCCGCCGTCGATGAAGCAGAAGGCCAGTGGTGTGTGCCAGTGGGCGGCCACCACGGGTGAGTCGCCCACCAACCCGACCACCGACGACTCCAGCCGGGCGTCGATCATGGTGCGCCGCCACTTGGGAAGGGTGTCGATCAGGCCGGTGTCGGGGTCGACCAGGCTGGCGTCGTGGTGCTCCCACCCGGACTGGTTCTCCTCGGAACCGTGGTGGTGGTCGAGGCTGAACAGCACGGCCCCGGTCTCCTCGGCGGCCGCACCCAGGTAGACGGCGGACTTGCCACACCAGGCCCCGATCTCGATGAAGGTGGCCGACGGGAAGGCCTCACCGGCCCGTCGTGCCGCGGCGAAAAGGGCCTCCCCTTCGTCGTCGGGCATGAACCCCGTGGCCCGGCGGGCGTGGTCGAACAGCTGCGCACGACGGTTCGGGTCGGTGGTCGAGGGATCCATGGCCACAGCCTGGCACGCCCGAAGGGGGCACCGGCACGTCCTGGCCTACGGAGACTCGGACGGCTACGGCCTGACGGCCTGACGGCCTGACGGCCCGACGGCCCGACGGCCCGAAGGCCCGACGGCCCGACGGCCCGATGGTCCTACGGCCCTACGGCCCGACGGCCCGATGGTCCTACGGCCCTACGGCCCGACGGCTTGCGTCGGAGGCCGGTCGGGCGTCTCGTCCGGTATCGGGGCCTCCCGGTCCTCCTTCGCGGCAATTCACTTCTGGGGTAGTGACAATACGCGATACTCCGAAACTAACGTCACGAGTGCCGACGCGGCGATCTCGTTCCCGCCGCCGACGCCGGACGGTGGTCCGCTCAGCCCCGGACGGCCGTCACGATGGAGTAGACGGCGAAGCAGGCCAGCAGTACGCCTCCCGCCTTGCGGATGACCCTCTCGGGCAGGATCCGCAGGAGCGCCCGACCACCGAAGGCCCCGATGGCCGCCACCGTGGCCAGGGCGGACAGCGCACCCACGAAGACGGTGGCCGGTTGGTGGTACTTGGCCGCCAGGTTGACCGTGAGGATCTGGGTCAGGTCGCCGAATTCCCCGATCAGGATGACGAGGAAGGTGGCCCAGACGGCCCGGCTGCTCCGGACCACGGCCACCTCGGCCTCACCGCGCTCCTCCTCGTCCTTCTCGGGTACCACCAGGAGGTACACGGCGCCGGCGGCGAACAGGGCGGCGGTGATCCCCTCGACCAGACGGTGGGGCAGCAGGGCGATCAGCCCGCCGACGGCCACGGCCAGAGTCACATGGACGGTGAACGCCGCCACGGCCCCCACCCACACCAAGATGGGCCGGTACTTGCTGCCCAGCAGCAAGGTGGCAATCATCGTCTTGTCGGGCAGCTCCGCGACGAAGATGAGGACGTAGACCGTGAGGAGGACGCTGATCTGCACCGGTGCCGGCTAGCCGACCGTGGCCAGGGCACCGGCCAGGCCGGGGCCCTCCCGATCGGCGAACGCCACGTTGACGCTCAGCCGCTCGAGGATCTGCTCCACCGTCTTGCCCCCGGCGGGCAGCGGGTGGGAGCAGATGAAGGCCGTCACCTCGTCGGCCAGTGCCGCCGGCCGGCACATGCCCCGGACCCCGTCGAGCATGCGAGGCAGGATGTTGGCCGGGAACCGCTCGACCAGCACGTCCCACTCGCCCGTCACCCGGCTCCAGGCGGCCGGACCGGTGATCCGGTTGGCCACCAGCAGTTGCAGCACGAACGGGGCGTTCTGGCTGCGCACCTCCCCCAGGGCCAGGTCGAAGGTCCGATTGGCCAGTTGGGGGTCGTCGAAGGACGCCAGCGCGTAGAGGTAACGGTTCTCCTCCTGCGGGTTGGCCGGGGCCCGGTAGTGGGCGAGGAAGGCGTCGAACGCCGCCGTGCCGCCTGTCGTGGCCACGATGTCGAGCACCGCCCCGGCGATGTCGGGGTGGAGTCCGGCCCCACCGTCGGCCTCGGCCGCGGCGAACCGTCGGGCAGCCTCCTCACGTACACCGGGGTCGGCCCCGAGGACACCGAGGGTCCGCAGCGCCGACGAGCGCAGTGTCGGGGTGCGCTCGGTATCGTCGGGGGAGGGCTCCCAGCCCAGCCGGTCCACCACCGGTCCGACAAGGGACCGCACCGCGGCCTCCAGGACGGACCGCTCGTCGTCAGGGACGACCCGGCTGAACAGTCCGAGGGCCCCGAGGACCACGGACCACACGCTGGGGTCGCCCTCGCCCGAGCGCACCAGGGCCTGGGCCAGGCGGAGCAGGTCGTCCACCGACGCCTGCCCGGACAGGGTGGCCGCCCAGGTGTCGGAGACCAGGTTGTAGCGCTCCAGCGGGGCCAGGTCGCCGATGCCGGCGGCCAGCAGGCCGACCGTGGTCGACGGGTAGGCCACCCGGTAGAAGCCGGATCCCCCGGCGTTGACCAGGGCCGGCCCGGTCCCGGTGGGGACCGGTGTCCCGCCGGACCCGGCCGATCCGGTGAGCAGCAGGGGTGCCGGGGCGGGCTCGTCGCCGGCCAGGGGGCGGACCAGCACGGGCACCTGCCAGTCGCTTCCGATGGCCCCGCCCGGCTCACCCCGGTAGGAGAAGGGGGACTGGGTGAGGTTGCCGTCGTCGTCCACCCGGACCAGCGGGTAGCCGCCCTGGTAGATCCAGGTGTCCATGATGGTGCGGACCGGGGCGCCACTGGACCGTTCCAGGGCGTCCCACAGGTCGGCAGTCTCGGTGTTGCCGTGGCTGTGGGTGCGCAGGTAGTCGCGGATGCCGTCGCGGAAGGTCTCGGGCCCGATGAACTGCTCCAGCATGCGTAGGACGCTTCCGCCCTTCTGGTAGGTGAGGACGTCGAACATGCCCTGGGCGTCCTCGGGCGGCCCCACGTGGAACTCCACCGGCCGGGTGGCATGCAGGCCGTCGACGGCCATGGCCGCCTCGCGCTCGACGCCGAAGCTGACCCAGCGCTGCCACTCGGGCCGGAAGGCGTCGACGGCCAGGACCTCCATGAAGGTGGCGAAGGCCTCGTTCAGCCAGATGCCGTTCCACCACTTCATGGTGACCAGGTCGCCGAACCACATGTGGGCGATCTCGTGGCAGATGACGTCGGCCACCCGTTCGAGCTCGACCCGGGCCGCCTGGTCGGGGTCGACCAGCAGGACCGACTCGCGGAAGGTCACGCAACCCAGGTTCTCCATGGCCCCGAAGGCGAAGTCGGGGATGGCCACCAGGTCCAGCTTGTCGGCCGGGTAGGGGAGCCCGAAGTACCCGGTGAAGAAGCGCAGGGCGTGGGCCCCCACCTCCAGGGCGTAGGGGGCGAGGTGGGCCTTGCCCACGGGGTGGACGATCCGCAGCGGCACGCCGTCGACGTCCACGGGCTCCGTGGCCTCCAGCGGCCCCACGACGAAGGCCACCAGGTAGGTGGACATGACCATGGTGGGGGCGAAGCGGACCCGCCGCTTGCCGCTCGACGGGTCGGTGGTCTCGTCGACGACCGCGCCGTTGGAATACGCCGCCAGGTCGTCGTCGACCACCAGGGTCACCTCGAAGGTCGCCTTGCGGTCGGGCTCGTCCCAGCACGGGAAGGCCCGACGGGCGTCGGTGGCCTCCATCTGCGACGTGGCGATCAGGCGCTCGTTGCCGTCGTCGTCGGTGAAGGAGCTGCGGTAGAACCCGTGGAGCTTGTCGTTCAGGATGCCCGTGAACGACAGCTCGAGGGTGGCCGGCCCCGGCTGGAGGGGTTCGGCGAACGTGAGGGTGGCCCGCTCGAGGTCCTCGTCCACGGCGATGGACGTCGGTTGCAGGGCCCAGCCGGCGTCGGGATCGGCGGCCGACAGCTCGGCCCGGTGGATCCCGAGCTCGGCGGCGTTGAGGACGATCTCGGAGGTGGCCTCCTCGACGACCACGTCGATCTCCACGTCGCCGGTGAAGGTGGCCGCCCCGAGGTCCGGCTCGAGGACGATCCGGTAGGCCCGCGGCACCACCGTGGTGGGGAGCCGGTAGGTGGACGGATCGTCGGCGGGTGCGGTCCCGTCGGTGGTCGGGGGGGCGTCTGCGGTGCCGTCACTCGATGCGCTCATTCCCGGCAGGCTACCGTCGCGCCGTGCCGTCCGATAACGAATCCTCGCCCATCGCCTTCACCCCTACCCGGCCGGCCGGTTCCGCCGGTCCGACGCTCGACGTGGTGGCCATCGGCAACGCCCTGGTCGACGTGCTGTCGGTGGCCGACGACGGGCAGCTCGAACGGTTGGGCCTGGTGAAGGGGACCATGGCCCTGGTGGACGGGGAGCGGGCCGCGGCGATCTACGACTCGCTGGGGCCGACCACCGAGGCGTCGGGTGGCTCGGCGGCCAACACCGTGGCCGGCGTGGCCGCGCTCGGCGGTCGGGCGGCGTTCCTCGGGCGGGTGGCCGACGACGCGTTGGGCCGGGCCTTCACCCATGACATCCGCTCGATCGGGGTGGCCTTCGACCCCACGCCGGTGCCCACCGGTGACGGGGCCTCTGACGGAGCCTCTGACGGGGCCGGTGACGAGGCCGGTGACAGGGCCGGTGACGAGGGGGTGACCGGCCACTGCCTGGTACTGGTCACCGGGGACGCCGAGCGCACCATGGCCACCCACCTGGGCGTGGCCTCGGACTTCAGTTCGACGGACCTCGACGACGGGCGCCTCGCCTCGTCCCAGGTCGTCTATCTCGAGGGCTACCTGTGGGAGCAGCCGTCGGCCAAGGCGGCCATGCGGCGGGCCATCGAGCTGGCCCACGACAGCGACGCCCTGGTCGCCCTGACGCTGTCGGACCCCTTCTGCGTGGAGCACCACCGCGAGGAGTTCCTGGAGCTGCTGAACGGCGAGATCGACCTGCTCTTCGCCAACGAGGACGAGATCGTGCTGCTGTTCGGTGCCACCGACTTCGACGACGCCGTCGACGCCGTGGCCGAGACCGGGGTGCTGGCCGCCCTCACCCGGGGAGCCGACGGCTCGGTGGTGGTGACGGCCACGGGCCCGGTGGCCGTCCCGGCCGCCCCGGTCGACGGCGGGACGGTGGTCGACACCACCGGGGCCGGGGATCTGTTCGCCGCCGGCTTCCTGTACGGGATCACCAACGGGCTCACGCCCGAGTCCTCGGCCCGGCTCGGCGGTCTGTGCGCCGCCGAGGTGATCTCCCACGTCGGAGCCCGCCCGCTGGCCGACCTGCGGGCGATCGCCGTCGACTCGGGGCTCTTCGCCTGACTGACCGCCGCCGCCCCGTCAGGGTGGCGGGATGGGCCAGAATGGGGCATGTCCATTCTCGAATTCGATCAGCGCCCCTGGGGCAACTACCAGGTCCTCGAGGACGCCGAGGGGCACAAGGTCAAGCGGATCCTGGTGTCGCCGGGCAAGCGCCTCAGCCTGCAGAAGCACGCCCGTCGGGCCGAGCACTGGTTCGTCGTCCAGGGGAGCGGCGTGGTGACCATCGACGACCGACGGGTGCCCGTCGGCCCCGGCGCGGCCGTGGACATCCCGCGGGGATCGGCCCACCGGATCGAGAACGACGGCGACGCCGACCTGGTGTTCATCGAGGTCCAGCACGGCGACTACTTCGGCGAGGACGACATCGTGCGTCTGGAGGACGACTTCGGACGGGCCGGGTCCGCCTGACCCCCCGGGCCGGTCGACGCCATGGGCAGACCCACGCTGCACTTCGAGCACCGCATGAGCGAGCAGGACGCCGTCCTGTGGACGATCGAGTCCGATCCCCTGCTGCGCTCGACCGTGACGAGCGTGGCCCTCCTCGACCGCTCCCCCGACCGACGGCGGCTCACCGAACGGATCGAACGGGCCAGCCGGACCGTCCCCCGGCTCCGCCAGCGGGTGGTGACCACCCCGTGGAACCTGTCGACCCCTGAGTACGTGGTCGATCCCGACTTCGACCTCGGGTACCACATGCGCTGGCAGAAGGCCCCGGGGGCCGGCACGTTGCGGGACGTCCTCGACGTCGCCGAGCCCTTCGCCATGGCCGGATTCGACCGGTCCCGCCCACTGTGGGGGCTGGTGGTCCTGGAGGACCTGGAGGACGGGGGCGCCGCCCTGGTCATGAAGGTCCATCACTCCCTGGCCGACGGGGTCGGGATGATGCGGATCTCGACGGCGTTCTTCGACCTCGAGGCCCAGCCGCCCGACGATCCCACCCCGATGCCCGCCGCTCCGCCGCCCGGGCGCCCGTCGCTGTGGGGCCGTTACCGGTCGGGTGTCACCGATCGGGTCCGGAGCGGGGTCTCGGTGCTGTCGGAGGTGCCCGGCCGGACCGTGTCGGCCGTCCGCCATCCGATGGGCACGACGGAAGGGGCGGTCCGTTCCACCACCTCGACCGCCCGGATGCTCCGGCCGGTGACCCGGCCGCTGAGCCCGGTCATGGTCGGCCGTTCACCCGCGGCCCGCTTCGATTCGCTGGTGGGCTCGCTCCCGGCCCTGAAGGTGGCGGCCAAGCGGGTCGACGGGCGCCTGAACGACGCCTTCCTGGCCGCCGTGGCCGGGGGGCTCGACCGGTACCACCGCAGCCACGGCGCCCCGGTCGACCACCTGCGCATGACCATGCCCATCAACCTGCGGACCCGGGATGACGACGTCGCCGGGGGCAACCGGTTCGTGCCGGCCCGGTTCGTCTTCCCGGTGTCGGTGGCCGATCCGCTCGAGCGACTCGTCCTCATGCGCGACCTGGTCGTGGCCCAGCGGGCCGAGCCGGCCCTCCACCTGGCCGGGTCCATCTCGGGGGTGCTGAACCGGATGCCCGGTGCCGTGACCACGGCGCTGTTCGGGAGGATGCTGAAGGCCATCGACGTGGTGACCTCCAACGTCCCGGGCGCCCCGTTCGACATCTTCGTGGCCGGCGCCCGGATGCGGGCCAATTACGCCTTCGGGCCCCTCAGCGGGGCGGCCTGCAACCTCACCCTGCTCAGCTACGGCGAGGCCATCGACCTGGGGATCAGCACCGACCCGGCCGCCGTGCCCGATCCCGAGGTCTTCGTCGACTGCATACAGGACGGGTTCGCCGAGATCGAGGGACTGGCCGCCGGCTGAACCGGCCGGTCGCGGGCTCAGCCGCCGGCGGGCCGTACCCGACGGGTCAGGGTCGAGGCCAGGATGCCCACGTCCTCGACGAACCCGGTCCGGCCCGGTGCCGTGAGCAGGCGGTCCACCTCGGCGGCGCACCGGCGGTTGGTCATCGCTTCGGCCTCGTCGTGGAGGGCCACCAGCCCCGAACAGTCGGGGAAGGGCCCGGCCCAACCCAGGAATTCCGCGGTGGGCACCCCTTCCCGCCCGTTGGCCAGGATGGCCTCGAGGGGTCCCAGCCCGACGGCCGTGGTGGCCGCCAGGTGCACGGCGCCGCGCCACTCCCGGAGGATCTGGCAGAGCTGGGAGGCCAGCCCGGCCAGATCGTCGGCCCGCTCGTGGGCCCGCCAGCCGGCGAACAGGGGGAGCCCGGCGGCGGCGCTGCCGTCGACCAGGGTCCCGGCCGCCCGGACGAACCGGTCGAGCGTGGACGGGTCGATCTCGGCGAACCGCGTGCGTCCCCAGCGGGCCGTGGCCTCCATCATGCGGTCCGCCGCTCCGAGGGCGCCGGCCACCGACCGACCCTCCTCGTAGAGGGGGAGGACCGTGGCGGGGTCGAACCATCCGAACGCCGCGGCGACCACGTCGCCGTCCACGTCACCGAGCATGCCGCCACGCCCGGCGACGTAGAAGGCGAACGGGTTCGCCCAGCCCCACTCGGCGGCGAGGGCGGACGTCCGCCGTCCGAGGTAGATGGCCGTGCCGATGTCGTGGATGGGGTCAAAGGTGGCCAGGACGGTGTCCTCGGCGCTCAGGTCGGTCATCCCGCCATTGTCGCTGGTACGGGCCCATCGTGCCGGGTGGTCGGCCCCCGGGCGCCGGCCGGCCCCAGGTCTCGGCGGCCCGCCCTCCCGGAATTGCTGGTTCGTCGGAATTGATCGGGATGTGGCGCCAGCGGCTGCAGGCACGTGGTGCGTGAGTGGCCCGAATGGTGCCCACCCCTCCGGTGGCAGGGGACACTGCCACGCCCTTCCGGGGCAGGCGATCATCGCGAGCGCCCGGTGGGCCGGGCCGGCGGACCCCGCTCGTTCCCGACGGGACTGATCGCTCGGCGAATAGTGACGATCCGCTATGTTCTGATCTGTGTTGGCCGGGGACGTCACTGCCGCTGAGCTGGTCTTTCAGGCCCGGCAACGGGCCGGCCTGACCCAGGCGGAGTTGGCGCGCCGGGTAGGGATCACCCAGAGCGTCGTCAGTGTCTACGAGTCCGGCCGCCGGCAACCGTCGTTCCCACTTCTGGTCACGCTGGTCGCCGCGACCGGCTTCGACCTGAGGGTGGAGCTGGACGAACCGGAGGCCGGTCTGGAGCGCCTGACCGGTCCGCTCGGACGACGGGTCCGGGCTCGCCGGTTCCATCTGTCGTTGGTGGCCCGTCGCTACAGGGCCACGGGCCTCCGGGTGGTCGGTGCCGTCGCCGAGGGGACGGAGTCCGCCGACGATGTCGTGACCCTGGTCGTGGGTTGGCCTGACGGGTGGACGGTCCGGTGGGAGCTCGAACTGCGGAACGACCTCACCCGGGTCCTCGGGGTGCCGGTCGACATCGTCGCCGCGCCAACGGGGGCGGGTGCGGAGGGGTCGGCGGGGGTGGGCGGGGTGGACCTGCCACTCTGATCCCCGAGGGCCGGGAGGCCGGAGCCGCCCTCCGGGGGAGGGGCCCGTTCAGTCGTCGACGGACGGAGGGACGGGGATCACCGGATCGGCCGGCTGGAGGTGGTCGGCCAGGTGCCGGACCAGTCCGTCGAGGTCGTCCCGCACCAGGCGGACCGTGTCGAAGGGCTCCACGTCCGGATCGGGGAGGTCCCAGTCGAGGTGCCGTTTGCCCGGGACGTTCGGGGTCCGGTCGCCGCAACCCATGGTCACGATGATGTCGGCGGACTGTGCCATGGCGTCGGTGTACTGGGTCGGTTCCACGCCGTCGGCCTGGATCCCCCACTCGGCCAGGACCCGGACCACGTCGGGGTTGATCCCCGCAGCCGGGGTGATGCCGGCGGACCGGGACCGCGCCCTCCCGCCGCTGCAGTGGTCCATGAGGGCGCGGGCCAGCTGCGTCCGACCGGCGTCGTGGAGGTCGACGAACAACACCTCCGTGATCTCAGTACTCATGCATGCTCCTCAGCGACGTGGCGACGACGGCCCGGGCCGTCCCACCGGGGGGGTCAGCGGGTCGGGGTCGACCACGACGATAGCCACGGATCGGGCCGGTTCAGTCGTCAGTGGTGTCCGTGGGCCGGAAGTCGAAGGGGAGGTCGGCGATCCGTACGAGCACCGAGGCCACCGACCGCCCGAGTGGCGCCAGGGCCGCCACCAACTGCTCGGGGTGCTCGAGGTACCGCTCCTCGATCTGGCATGCGCCTTCGAAGCTCACCTCGATGGCATGCTCCGGCTGCTCGGGACCCCGGCTGTAGACCTGTTCCAGGGTGGGTCCCCCCCGGGCCAGGGGCTCCCCGCCGATGGCGTCGAGCTCGCCGGGAAGGATGCCGAGGAACCGGTCGAGCGAGGGAGCCTGCGAGAGTCCCTGGACCCGGAAGGCGATCTCCACGAGCATCTCGGGGAGCTCCTCGGGCTCCTCGCCGATCGACCAGCTCCGGTAGGACGTCTGGCTCCAGGTGGGCCAGTCCAGGCTGAGATCGACGCGTATGCGGGCCGGCCGCTGCTCACCCGGGAGGCTGTAGGAGGTCTCGAAGCTCACGTCGCCCAGAAAGACGTCGACCTGGAACCGCTCCTCCACGGCCTGACGCTGGAGGAGTGCCGACTCGAAGGATTCGCGGATCGCGGCGATGAAGTGGACGAGCAGATGGTCGAGCATGTCGGGCCAGAGGCTACCGTTCCCGTCATGGCGACACCGTCCGAGCTCGGCCCGTGGATCGACCGACGGGTCATCGCCTACGCCCATCAGGGCGGGGCGTGGGAAGGGCCGTCGTCGACCCTCCATGCCATCCGCCAGGCCCTGGAGGTCGGCGCGACGGCCATCGAGCTGGACGTCCACGCCACGGCGGACGGGCACCTGGTGGTGAGCCACGATCCGACCGTGGATCGCACCACGGATGCCACCGGGGAGATCGCCTCACTGACCCTGGACGAGGTCCGCCGTCTGGACAACGCCTACTGGTGGGCTCCGGGGGCCGACGTGACCCCCGGTCTGGCCCCGGGTGACTACCCGTTCCGGGGCCGGGCACCCGATGACCACGACTTCCGGGTGGCCACCCTCGACGAGGTCCTGGAGGCGTTCCCCGGCACGGTGCTCAACCTCGACATCAAGCGGACGGCTCCGGACGTCGAGCCCTACGAGGAGGTGTTGGCCCGGACCCTCGTCGACCACGGACGGTCGGACGACGTCATCGTGGCCTCGTTCCTCGATGCCGCCACCGACGCCTTCTCCCGGGTGGCCCCCGACATCCCGACGTCGGCGGGAACCGTGACCACGGCGGAGTTCTTCCGGTCCGTCCAGCAGGGGGAGGCACCGGCGACCATGCGCCACGTCGCTCTCCAGGTACCGGCCACCTACGCCGGGGTGCAATTGGTCGACGAGCGGTTCGTGGAGGTGGCCCACGGGATGGGGCTCGCCGTCCATGTGTGGACCATCGACGAGGAGGACGAGATGGAGCGCCTGGTCGGCCTCGGGGTCGACGGCGTCATCACCGATCGCCCGTCAGTGCTGGCCGCGCTCCTCGAGCGCCGGGGCGCGACGTGGCAACCCCGGGGTGCCGCAGGTGGAGGGGGACGGTGACCGGTCGAGCCCCGCAGGGCCGACGTCACCGGGACGGCAGAGGCTCAGCCCCGACCGCAGTTCGGCTTCTTGCCGTGGTTGGCCTTCTTCTTGGCGCGGAGCTTGCGCTTGTTGGTTCGTTTCGACACAGTTCAACGATGCTACCCGCCGCGGCCGGGCCGCGGCCAATGCGGCCGCTGCGGCCGCTGCGGCCTCGGCCGGTCCGGCGGGCGGATCGGGCGGATCGGGCGGATCGAGCGTGGGCACCGTGAGCTGGCTCCTGGGGGACGGCACCGTGAGCTGGCTCCTGGGGGACGGCAAGGTCCTGGCGTCGGCCGAGGTGGCCACCACGTTCACCCAGCGGACCGTGGGTCTGCTGGGGAAGTCGGGCTATGAGGGGGCGATGGTCTTCCACCACACCCGATCGGTCCACACCCTGGGCATGCGCTTCCCCATCGACGTGGCGTTGTGCGACCGCGACCTGGTCGTGCTCCGGGTGCTCCGCCTCGCGACCTGGAGGATGAGCCTGCCCCGTCGCGGGGCGCGCACGGTCATCGAGGCCGAGGCTGGTTCGTTCGAACGGTGGGGGCTGACGGTGGGGATGCAGTTGGAGCTGCGGTCCTGATGCCCGCCGATGACCACCCGGAGGGATCGGACGACGCCGACGAACCCGGGTCATCGGGCGATCCGGGTCGATCGGAGACCACCGGGCCCGGGTCGGTCATCCTGGTCGGGACACCCATCGGGAACCTGGGCGACCTGTCGCCCCGTGCCGTCCGGACCTTCACCGAGGTCGACACGGTCTACTGCGAGGACACCCGGCACACCCGGAAACTGTTGACGCACGCCGGGCTCGCCGGGGTGGTGACCCGGTCGCTGTACGAGCACAACGAGGACGAGCGGATCCCGGAGATCCTGGGAGCGGTGGCGGCTGGGCGGTCGGTGGCCGTGGTCAGTGACGCCGGTATGCCGGGGATCTCCGATCCCGGGAGTCGTCTGGTCGCCGCGGCGGCGGACGCCGGGGTGACGGTCAGCGTCGTGCCCGGTCCGTCGTCGGTCCTCGCCGCCCTGGTGGTCAGCGGGCTGAGCACCGACCGGTTCGTGGTCGAGGGGTTCCTGCCCCGGTCGGGTCGCGAGCGCACCCGGCGATTGGATGCGGTGGCCGGTGAGGAGCGGACGACGGTGCTCCTCGAAGCGCCGGGGAGGGTCGCGGCCACGGTGGCCGACCTGGCCGGGCACTGCGGCGGCGGGCGCCGGGTGGTCGTGGCCCGGGAGCTGACCAAGGTCCACGAGGAGGTCTACCGGGGGACGCTCGACGATGCCGAGGCGTGGGCCCGGGAGCGGACCGTGCGGGGGGAGGTCGTCCTGGTGCTGGAGGGCACGGGGTCGATCCCCGCCCCTGAGGTGGCCGACGAGGCGGTTATCGAGGCCCTCCGCCGCCGGCTGGATGCCGGAGAGCGGACCCGGGGCGCCGTCGACGCCGTGGCGGCCGAGCTGGGCCTGGCCCGCCGACGGGTGTACGACCTGGCCCTGGCCGAACCGGGCCGGGCGGGGAATGCCCCGTCCGGCCCGGGGGTTGACCCTTCCGGCGGATGAGGGAGCCGGCTCCCCGCCCACTGCCCGTTCCGGCACGAGGAGCGTCGGACCATGTTCGGTCGTGAAACGTTGGACACGTCGCAGGCACCGCCCATCGAGCCCGACGAGGTTCCCGAGGGCCTGGCCCGGGCGGCGTTCGCCGCGGGGTGCTTCTGGGGGGTCGAGGAGTTCTTTCTGGCCGTGCCCGGGGTCGTCGACGCCGTCTCGGGTTACGAGGGTGGCGAAGCCGACCATCCGACCTATGAGCAGGTGTGCTCGGGCCGGACCGGCCATGCCGAGGCCGTGCTGGTGACCTACGACCCGACGCAGGTGAGCTACGAGGACCTCCTCGAGGCGTTCTGGCGCCACCATGATCCGACCACGCCGAACCGGCAGGGCCCGGACCACGGGACCCAGTACCGTTCGGCCGTCTTCGCCCACACCCCCGAGCAGCTCGAGGCGGCGACGGCATCGGCGGCGTCGTTCCAGAGCCGGTTCCGGCGCCCGATCGTCACCGAAATCGTCCCGGCGTCGACGTTCTGGCCCGCCGAGGCCTACCACCAGCGGTTCACCGAGCGGACCGGCCGGGGCGGGTGCCACGTCGCCAACTGGTGAACGTACGTCCCGGGGGTGGCGCGTCCGGCGCCGGCGGCGGAGGGGTGGGGCCAGCAGATCCGGCGGAACCGGCGGAACCGGCCGGGGCGCAGCCTGCCGGCAAGTGATGGCAGGTGCAGGCAAGTGATGGCAGGTGAAGTCAGGTGACGGTAGGGGGGCGGGGGATCGGTACGCTACCTCCAGTGTCCCGCTTCTACGTCACCACGCCGATCTACTACGTCAACGACGCCCCGCATGTCGGCCACGCCTACTGCACGGTCAACGCCGACGCCATGGCCCGGTGGCACCGGCTCATCGGCGACGACGTGTTCTTCCTCACCGGCACCGACGAGCACGGGCAGAAGGTGGCCCGGGCCGCCGAGGAGAACGGGTCGACCCCGCAGGAGTGGACGGATCGCCTGTCGCCCCGGTTCGCCGCGGCCTGGCAGGGCCTCGACATCTCCAACGACGACTTCATCCGCACCACCGAGCCCCGGCACCACCGTGCCGTCCAGCGCTTCCTCGAGCGCATCCGTGAGAACGGCTACATCGACAAGGACACCTACAGCGGGCTCTACTGCGTGGCCTGCGAGCAGTACTACGCCGAGGACGACCTGGCCGAGGGTGGCCGGTGCCCGATCCACGGTACGCCGGTCGAGCTGCTGGAGGAGGAGAATTACTTCTTCCGGTTGAGCGCCTTCGAGGACCGACTGATCGAGTGGTACGAGTCGCATCCCGGTGCCGTGCTGCCCGAGTCCAAACGGAACGAGGCCCTCAGCTTCATCAAGGGAGGCCTGAAGGACATCTCCATCACCCGGACGTCCATCGACTGGGGGGTCCCGGTGCCGTGGGACGAGTCGCACGTCTTCTACGTGTGGTACGACGCCCTGGTCAACTACCTGACGGCCATCGGCTTCGGTGAGGACGAGGAGCGGTTCGCGGCCTGGTGGCCGGCCGTCCACCACCTGATCGGCAAGGAGATCATCCGGTTCCACTGCGTCTGGTGGCCGGCCATGTGCATGGCCGCCGGCATCGACCCGCCGGCCCACGTGCAGGTCCACGGGTGGCTCCTGGTGGGTGGGGAGAAGATGTCCAAGTCGAGCCTGAACCAGATCTCACCCGAGGAGTTCGCCGCCGACTACGGCGTGGACGCCGCCCGCTACCACCTCCTGCGGGACACGCCGCTCGGGTCGGACGGTGACTTCTCGGCCGAGGGGATCCTGGCCCGCTACAACGCCGACCTGGCCAACAACCTGGGGAACCTGGCCTCGCGGGTGGCCACCGTGGTGGGGTCGAAGTGCGGCGGCACCGGGCCGGCACCGGATCCCTCGAGCCGGCTGGCCGCCGTGGCGGCCGAGGTGGTGGCCGACTCCGCGGCGGCCTGGGCCGCCGGGCAGCCCCACGCCGCCCTCGAGGCCACGTGGCGCCTGATCCGCGAGACCAATGGAGAGCTCGAGGCCACCGAGCCGTGGAAGTCCGAGCCCGGGCCGGCCGTCGACGCCGTGCTGGGCAGCGCACTCGAGGTGCTGCGGATCGTGACCCTGCTCATCGCCGCAGCCATGCCCTCGACGGCCGACGAGCTGTGGCGGCGTATCGGTCTGCCCGGGAGCCCGGCCGAGCAGCGCCTGCCCGGTGCCGCGGCGTGGGGCGGCTATCCCGGCGGGGTCCCGGTGGAGAAGGGCACGCCGCTCTTCCCCCGCCGGAAGGGCTGATGACGGACCGGGGGATCAGGCCCATGCCCGAATGGTTCGACTCCCACTGCCACCTCCAAGACGAATTCCTTTCCCGTGACGGCGACCCGGTGGGACCGGGTTCGGTGGAGCTCGACGGCGCTGTCGTCCGGGCCGCGGGGGCCGGCGTGACCCGCCTGGTGTGCGTGGGCACGGGGGCGGCGTCCTCCCGTGAGGCCATCGCCCTGGCCACTGCGGTGCAGGATCCGGCGTCGACGGCCGGACGTCTCGGGGTCCGGATGTGGGCCACGGTGGGGCTGCACCCCCACGATGCCACCGACGGGATCGACGAGGTGGCGGAGCTCCTGGCCGCTTCGGTGGGCGATGGCTCGCCCGTCGTGGCCGTGGGCGAGTGTGGCCTCGATTACCACTACGACCATTCCCCCCGGTCCGTCCAGCGGGAGGTCTTCGCCGCCCAGGTGGCCCTGGCCCACGAGCACGGCCTGGCTCTGGTCATCCACACCCGGGAGGCGTGGGACGACACCTTCGACGTGCTGGCGGCCCAGGGCGTTCCGGAGCGTACGGTGGTCCACTGCTTCACCGGTGGTCCCGACGAGGCCCGCCGATCGCTCGACATCGGGGCCTCCTTGTCGTTCAGTGGCATCGTGACCTTCAAGAACGCCGAGGACGTCCGTCAGGCCGCCGCCCTGTGCCCGCTCGACCGCCTGCTGGTGGAGACCGACTCGCCGTTCCTGGCGCCGGTGCCCCACCGCGGGTCGGTCAACGAGCCGGCGCACGTGGCCCTGGTCGGGGCGGCCGTTTCGGTCGTGAAAGGGGTCGAGGTGGAGGACCTGGCCGAAATTTCCTCCCGCAACGCGGAGTCCCTGTTCAGCTTGTGAATTCGAGCACATCGGGCCGTCGCTGGAGGCCCGGATCGCCCGACCGGGTTTGATCCCTCCACCCTCGACTGCCTAACGTTGCTGCTGCGGCCGCTGCCTTGCAGTGGTCGCTTTGCTTTACCGGCCGACTTGGAGGAGACGACCGGGCAGTACCGACCGGCTTGGAGGAGACGGTCGCCGACAGAGAAAAGGGTTGAAGCTCTGAGGACGTCACATCCCACGAGCAGGCGGTTGGGTACCGCGCTGATCATGTGCATCGCGGTGCTCGTCGTGCCGCTTCTGTTGTTGTCGACCGGACCAGCCTCCCAGGCGTCCGGGACGTCGTCGGGTCCCTCGTCGGCCCACCGTGGCCACCGCCAGCCCTGGCAGCTCGTGGCCTACGCCAAGCACCAGGCGAAGGTCGACGTGCCCACCACGACCACCACGGCGCCGCCGCCTCCCACCACGACCACCACGGCGCCGCCGCCTCCCACCACGACCACCACGGCGCCGCCGCCTCCCACCACGACCACCACGGCGCCGCCGCCTCCCACCACGACCACCACGGCGCCGCCGCCTCCCGCATCGGTGGAGGAGGCTGCCGCCACCTTCTCCCGGATCGGGGTCGTCACCTACTACGGGACGGCACCGGGCATGTGTGCCAGTCCGACCCTCCCGTTCGGGACGGTGGTGACCATCACCAATCCGCAGAACGGGGACACGACCCACTGTACGGTCGACGACCGCGAGGCTGACTCGGCGCGGCAGATCGATCTGTCGACGGAGACGTTCGCCACGATCGCTCCGCTGTCCCAGGGCGTGATCACCGATGCCGAACTGAGCTGGTGAGACACTGACCGGGTGACCCACGGTCGAGCGGACATCCATCGACTCCTGGACGACCACGACCTGCGCCCCAGCCGGGCCCTCGGACAGAACTTCGTCGCCGACGCCAACACCGTCCGCCGGATCGTGCGCCTGGCCGGGGTGGTACCCGGGCAGGCCGTCGTGGAGGTCGGGGCGGGGCTCGGATCGCTCACCCTGGCCCTGGTCGAGGCGGGGGCCCTGGTGACCGCGGTGGAGATCGACCGCCATGTCCTGCCGGCCCTACGGGAGCAGGTCGAGCCGCTCGGGGTTCGGGTGGTCGAGGCCGACGCCCTCACGCTCGACTGGGACGAATTGCTGGACAAGGGGACGAAGGGAGGACCGGCCGGGGATCCCGGCCCCGGGGGGACGTGGTCACTGGTGGCCAATCTCCCCTACAACGTGGCCGTTCCGCTGGTGGTCCGGGTGCTCGAGGAGGCACCCCGGGTGGCGTCCCTGTTGGTGATGGTCCAGCGGGAGGTGGGTGAGCGGTTGGCCGCCGGGCCGGGGGCCGAGGCCTACGGCGCGGTTTCCGTGAAGGTCGCCTACTGGGCCCGGGCATCGGTGGTGGGCCGGGTACCGGCCTCGGTGTTCATCCCCCGACCCAAGGTCGAGTCGGTGCTGGTCCGTCTCGACCGGCACGACCCGACGGGTCCGCCCCCGGCCGGAACCGAGGGGGTTCCCTACGAGCGGCTGTTCACCGTCGTCCGGGCCGGGTTCGCCCACCGGCGGAAGATGCTCCGCGGCTCGCTGGCCGGGCTGGTGGCCCCGGCGGCCTTCGAGGCCACCGGTATCCGACCGACGGCCCGGGCCGAGGAGCTGGGCCTCGAGGAGTGGGGCAGACTGGCCGGGTGGGTGGAGGCGTCGACGCCGTGACGGGCCCGGGGGACCCGACCGAGGTCGTCGGGACCGTGGAGCTGGCACCGGCCAAGCTGACCCTGTCACTCCGCCTGGTCGGCCTGCGCCACGACGGCTACCACCTGCTCGACGCTGAGATGGTGTCCCTGGACCTGGCCGACCGCCTCACGTTCCGGGCGGGTGACGGTCTGACCGTCGACAGCGGGCGCCTGGCCACACGGGGCGGTGACGGTGCCGGTGCCGGTGACGGGGGAGCGGTGGTCCAGGTGCCCCCGGGTAGGGCGAACCTGGTCGCCCGGGCCCTGGAGGCCGTCGGGCGCCGGGCGCAGGTCCACCTGGAGAAGCACATCCCGGCCGGCGCCGGACTGGGCGGTGGCTCGTCCGACGCCGCAGCCGTCCTGCGCTGGGCCGGTTCGGCGGACCTGGATCTGGCCGCCTCCCTGGGGGCGGACGTCCCGTTCTGCGTGGCCGGGGGACGGGCGAGGGTCACCGGGGTCGGGGAGATCGTGACCCCGCTGGCCTACGAGGAGCGGTGGTTCACCCTGCTCCTCCCGCCGTTCGGGGTGGACACGGCCGCCGTCTACCAGGAGTGGGACCGACTGGCCGGTCGGTCGCCGGCCGGGGCCGGCCCGTCCGGTTCCGCCGGCAATGACCTCGAGGAGGCGGCGTTCTCGGTGGAGCCCCGACTACCCCGTTGGCGACGGGTCTTCGCTGACGCCAGCGGTAGGGTCCCCCGACTGGCCGGCAGTGGATCCACCCTGTTCGTCGAGGGCACGCCGGACGAACTGGGCCTCGGTGGCCGCGCCTCCCTGACGTCGGGGCGCGCCGAGGCGCGGCTGGTCGGTGTCAGAACGATCCCCGCCGCAGGCACCACGTCCGTCGGGTGAGCACCGGCACCCGGTCCGGTGGACACGAGGCGCCAGGAGGTGTTGCTACTTACCGGCCCGCCGTTGCCAACGGGTGGCCTTCAACATCTTCTTGTGCTTCTTCTTGCGCATGCGCTTGCGGCGCTTCTTGATGAGAGATCCCATGTCGTGCGGCAGGCTAGTCGGCGAGGGGGTGGCGGCGCCATGCGGCCAGTGGGATGACCACGGACCATGTTGTTACGCTCGGCGGATGGACGTCCCCCGCCCGGTCCTCGTCGCGGCCCTGACCCTGGCGGCCTGCTCGGTGGCCCTCGGGGGGTGTGGCACGGCACACTCGTCGGCGCCGTCGGGGACGTCGGCGATCTCGCAGTCGTCCACGACGACGGCCGGGTCCACCGGGTCCACCGGGTCCGCCGGTGCTGCCGGCTCGCTGACCGGGTACTGCCATGCCGTGGGCGCCGCCGCCGCGGTGTTCCCGCCGCAGGGTGGCTCCCTTGCGCAGTTGAAGGTCTTCCAGCACGCCCTGGCCAGCGTCGTCCCCCTCTCGCCGCCCGCCCAGCGCCCGTTCTGGCAGGCCGAGTACACCGTCGTGGAGGGGTCCGCCGCCGACGTCGCTCCGTCGCAGTCCGAGCTCGACGCGGTGTTCACCGGGCTGCCCGGGGTCATCCGTGAGGCGAAGGCCGACTGCGGCGTCGACCTCAGCTCGTGGAACCCCTGACGGGCCACCCGTCGGTCAGTCGGACGGCCGTTCGGTCGGGTGCGGGGACACCGTGGGCAGGATGAAGCGGAACAGCGCCCCGCCCCCGACGGCGTGCTCGGCCGACACCGAGCCCCGTTCGTCCTTGGCCACCTGGGCCACGATGGCCAGTCCGAGGCCGGAGCCGGGCCGGCCCCGGGCCGCCGGGGCCCGGTAGAAGCGGTCGAAGATGTGGTCCAGGTCGCTCGCCGAGATACCCGGGCCGTGGTCCCGCACGGTGATCTCGCCCACGTGACACGAGACCTCGACGACCCCCCCGTCGGGGCTCCACTTGAGGGCGTTGTCCAGGAGATTGCCCACGGCCCGCTCCACCCGGGCCCGTGATGCCGCTACCCAGGTCTCGGTGACGGCGGCCTCGAACGTGACGGACCGGCTCCGCCCGTGGGTCGTGGCCACCGATACCGCCTCGTCGACCACGGCGTCGAGCCGGAAGACCTCGGTCGTGACCTGCGGCTGTCCTCCCCGGGCCAGCTCGGCCAGGTCGCCCACCAGGAGGGTGAGCTCCTCGAGCTGGGTCAGCACGTCGCCGATCAGCACGTCCCGCTCCTCGGGCTCCAGCTCGTCGAGGCGGCGGGCCACCTCCATGTTCGTCCGAAGGCTGGTGAGCGGGGTCCGCAGCTCGTGGGAGGCGTCCAGGACGAGCTGCTGCTGGGCCAGGCGCGAGCTGTCGAGCGCGGCGAGCAACCGGTTGAAGGCCCGTCGGAGCCTCCCCAGCTCGTCGTCGGTGCCCTCGTCGAGCCGCTGGGACATGTCGGTGCTCTCGGCCAGGCCCTCGATGGACTCGGTCAGCGAATTGAGCGGGACCAGGGCCGTCCGCCCGACGGCCAACCCGAGCAGCACGGCCATGGCCACCCCGGCGGCGGCGATGATCCACAGGTCGATGGCCAGGTGCCGCAATTCCTGGTTCACTGCGGTGAGGGGGGCGGTCAGCTGGAAGGCCCCCCCGTCGGGGAGCGTGTTGATGGTCGACTCCACCCCGTCGGTCGACAGGTAGGTGTACCCCGGCGGAAGCGGGTACACCACCTCCCGGACGTCGACGCCGCCGATCGAGGTGGTGAAGAACTGGACGGGACCCCTCCCCTGGTTGTCGGCCACATCGCGGACCTCGTCGGTGACGGGCAGCGGCAACGTGCTGCCGTCGACCGACTGGCCGTCGGACTGGACCACCTGCCCGCACACGCCGGGCGAGCTGCAGCTCGGTGCGTTGATGGTGGGCACGTTGTGCCCCTGGCCGCCGACCAGCTCGGACGCCGTCTGCGACAGCGAGAGGTCGATCGATCCCACCAAGGAGTTGTAGGAGACGACGTACGCGGCGACCGAACCCAGCACCACGGCGAAGACGACGGCGGTGGTGGCGGCCACCACCAGGCGCGCCCGGAAGGTCATGACTCGCGCAGCATGTACCCCACGCCCCGGGCGGTGTGGATGAGCCGCGGCTCTCCGCCGGCCTCGGTCTTGCGCCGCAGGTAGCCCACGTAGACGGCGAGGGAATTGGTGCCCGAGTCGAACGTGTAGCCCCAGACCCGGTCCAGGATCACCTCGCGGGTGAGCACCTGGCGGGGATGGCGGAGGAGGAGCTCCAACAGGTCGAACTCGATCCGGGTGAGGGTGAAGGGTCGCTCGCCCCGCCGAGCCTCGCGGGTGATGGGGTTCAAGGTCAGGTCGTCGAACTGCAGGATCTCGTTGTTGTCGTCAGCCCGTCGGCGGAGCAGTGCCCGCAGGCGGGCCAGGAGCTCGGCCAGGGCGAAGGGCTTGACCAGGTAGTCGTCGGCGCCGGCGTCCAGACCCTGGACCCGGTCGTTGACGGCGTCCCGGGCGGTGAGCATCAGGACGGGGGTGTCGTCGCCGGCGGCGCGCATCCGCCGGCACACGTCGAGGCCGTCGATGGTGGGCAGGCCGATGTCGAGCACGACGGTATCTGGCGGGCGCACGGCGATCTCCTCCAGCGCCTGGGGGCCGTCGGCGGCCATCGACACGTCGTAGCCCTCGAGACGGAGGGCCCGGTTCAGCGCGCCCCTGACCGCCGGGTCGTCGTCGACGACCAGGACCCTCATCGGACGGGCACGACGGCGGGCGGACGCGTCCTCATCGGTGCGGGAGCCTATCGGGCGGCCGTCCGGCCGGCGTGGCGCCTTCCGCCCCGGACCGGTGCGGGGGACGGGGGGAGCGGTGGCCTAACCTGTGCCGCAGAGACGACAGGGGCGGCCGGCGCGTGACGGTCGCCCGCGTTCCGAGGTAGTTCAATTGGCAGAACGCCGGCCTTTGGAGCCGGATGTTGGAGGTTCGAGCCCTCCCCTCGGAGCTGGCGAGAGATGAGCAGGGTGCCGCCGTCGGTCGACGGGTCGGGCCCGGGGCTCCGGGCCCGACCCGGGGGACCGGGCGCGGTCCGGGCCACGGGAGCTCGCCGGGAGATGACATGGCCGAGATCAACCGTCTGCTGGCAGCCAATGAGGGGTACGCCGCGGCCCGGGCCAACGTGGCCGATCCCCGTCCGAGCCAGCACCTGGCCATCGTGACGTGCATGGACGCCCGCATCGACGTGTTCGCCGTGCTCGGGCTGCACCTGGGTGAGGCCCATGTCATCCGGAACGCCGGTGGCCGGGTGACCGACGACGTCCTACGCAGCCTGGCCCTGTCCTCCCAGGTCCTGGGGGTCCACACCGTCGTGGTGATGCAGCACACCAAGTGCGGTCTGGCCGGCGTGACCGACGCCGAGCTCCGTCGCCTGACCGGTGCCGACCTCGGGTTCTTCCCCATCGACGACCACACCGCCGCCCTCGAGGAGGACATCGAGATCCTCACGACGCGGCCGTACCTCGAGCCGTTGCGGGTGGTGGCCGGCATGGTCTACGACGTGGAGAGCGGGGAGCTGGACCACGTGGTCCGTTGGCGGCGCCCGGACTGAGCGCCCGGCGGGGCGACCCGGACCGGTAACGGTCAGCGGGGCCCGGGATCGTCGTTACGCTGGCCCGGTGGCGACCCCGGCACCAGCGCTCCTGGCCTACCGCGACCTGCGGCGGACCCGGCGTCGACGGCGGCTGGGCGACGGGCAGTCGGTCTCCGACGCCCTCTACCGGGCCTACCTCACCGTCCTCTTCGGCACGATCGCCGTGGTGGTGGTGGCCGGAAGGCTCCGGTCGACCCCCGCCTCGGCCGCCCAGACGGCGGACGCCGCGCGGTACGGACCGGCCGTAGTCGGCCTGCTCGTCGCCCTGGTGCTGGCCGTCGGAGCCCGATCGGGCGTGCGAGGGGGCCCATTGGCCTTCGACGCCGCCGACGTGCGGCACGTGCTGATGGCCCCGGTGTCCCGCGGCCGGGTCCTCCTGCCCATGGCCACCCGGAAGCTCGCCTCCTGGGTGGTCCTCGGCGCCCTGGTGGGCGGGGGGTCGGGGTTTCTGGCGTCGCTGCGCCTACCCGGAGGGCGCGTGCCGTGGATCCTCTGCGGGGCGCTGTTCGGGATCTGCCTGGGGGCGTCCACCGCGGGCCTGGCCATGCTGGCCTCGGGGCGGCGGTTTCCGATGGCCCCGGTGACCGCAGTCAGCGCCGTGCTGGTCGTCTGGTGCGTGGTCGGGGTGGCCACGGGCTCCCGCATCACCCCGTTCGGCATCGTGGCCGACCTGGCCCTGGTCCCGCTCACCCATCACCCGTGGTCGTTCGCGGTGGTGGTGCCGGTCGCCGCCCTGGTCGTGGCCGGACTGCTGGCGTTGCCGGGCTTGTCGATCGAGAGGGCCGGCCACCGGGCGGACCTCGGTGGCCGGATCCGGTTCGGGCTGGCCACCCGGGACATCCGTGCCGTCATCGTGGTGTCCCGGGCCCTGGCCCAGGAGCGCCCCCGCCAACGGACCCGCTGGCGCCTGGCCCCGGGGACCGGCCAGCGGTTGGCCGTGGTGAAGCGGGACGCCCAGGGGGTGCTGCGGTGGCCGAACGCCCGCATCCTGCGGGTGGCCGGGCTGGGGCTGCTCGCCGGCCTGGCGGCCCGGGGGGTGTGGTCCGGCCTCGTCGTGCTGGCGCTGCCCGGAGGCCTGGTGCTGTGGCTGGCCGGTGTCGACGCCGCCGAGGGCCTGGCCGACGAGGCCGAGCACGGTGCCCGGTCCAAGGGCTACCCGGTGCCCGAGGGCACGCTGGTGCTCCGCCACGTGGTGGTCCCGGTGGTCGTGCTGGTGGCCGCCGGGCTGGTGGGGATGTTCGGGGCCGGCCTCGTGGGCTGGAATGTCCGGATCGCCGCGGTCGGGGCCGTGGTCCTCCTGCCGGCCGCCGCGGCGGGCCTGGCCGCCGGTATGGTCACCGACCTCCGGGGGGCGCCGAACCCGTTCGGGCTGGCCGGGGTGTTCGGACCCCCGGAGATCGGGGGCATGGTGGCCCTGGTCCGTGAGGGCCTGCCGCCGGCCATGGCCGTCTGCGCCTTCGTCCCGGTGTGGCGGGCCGGGGCCGCCCTGGGTCATACGCCGGGCCCGCTGTCGGTCGCCGTGCAGTGGGCCTGGGTCCCCCTGGTGCCGTGCCTCTGCGCCCTGGCGTGGGCTGTGAAGCGGGGACTGCGGTGAGCCCGGCGGGGGAGAGGGGAACCGGTCGCCGGCGGGCCCGGCGCACCCTGGTGGTGACCGGATTGACCAAGGAATTCGACGAGGTCCCGGCCCTGGACGACGTCTCGTTCGAGGTGGGTCCGGGTGAGCGGGTGGTACTCATCGGGCTGAACGGCTCGGGCAAGACCACCCTGCTGCGGACCCTGGCCGGTCTGAGCGAGTCCACGTCGGGTGACGTGACCGTGGACGGGCACCACCCGGGGACCGTCGAGGCCCGCGCCGCCGTCTCGTTCATCCCCGACGAGCCGGTGCTCTACGACGACCTGAGCCTGCTCGAGCACCTCGAGTACATCGGCCGCATGCACGGCAACGAGGCATGGGAGGCCGAAGGGGACGAGCTGGTCGAACGCCTGGGACTGGCCGGGCGGGCGGAGAACCTGCCGTCGACCTTCAGCCGGGGGCTGCGGCAGAAGTCGTCGATCGCCCTCGGACTGGTGCGGCCGTTCTCCCTGCTGTTGGTGGATGAGCCCTTCGTGGGGCTCGACCGGCCGGGTCGGGAGACCCTCCTCGAATTGCTGGCCGAGGCGGCGGTGGCCGGGGCGGCGCTCATCGTGGCCACCCATCAGGACGACTACCTCGGGATGGCCACCCGGTGCATCGCCCTGCACGACGGGGTGGTGGTCTATGACGGTCCGGCGACCCCCGAGGCGGTGGACGAGGTACTCGGGACATAGTGCCGCCATCTACGATCGCTGGGATGACGCCCGAGGAAATGACCGACCTTGCCCACCTGCGGCGGGCGCGCGATCTGATCGACCGCGACTACGCACAGCCGTTGGACGTCCCGGCCATTGCCGGTGCCGCGTTGATGTCGCCGGCCCACTTCTCGCGCAAGTTCCGTGCCGCTTACGGGGAGACGCCGTACGCGTACCTCATGACCCGGCGCATGGAACGGGCAAAATGCTTTCTGCGCCAGGGCCTCTCGGTCACCGACACCTGTCTCGCCGTGGGATGCACGTCGCTCGGCTCGTTCAGTTCGCGTTTCACCGAGATCATCGGTGAGTCGCCGTCGCAGTATCGTGCCCGCGACCACGGCGACCTCGGTCGCATCCCGTCGTGCGTGAGCAGGATCATGACCCGTCCACGGCGCCACCCGGTCGCCGCCTGAACCGGACGGTCGCGCGCCCCGATACGTCGGGGCCGGCCGAGGTCGAGCACGAACGGAGAAGCACGGAGCCGATCCGACGTTTACCATCACCAGATGACCGTCACCGTCTCCGCACTGTTCGTCCCCGTCCACGACCCTGACGCCGCTCTCGGGTTCTACCGCGACGCGCTCGGGCTCGAGGTCCGCAACGACGTCGCCTCGGGCGAGTACCGCTGGGTGACCGTCGGTGCCCCGGGCCAGGACGTAGACATCGTCCTGTTCCCACCGCACGGCGGCAGGTCCGGGCCCGAGGGGGACGCCCTGCTGGCGCTGGTGATGCAGGGCTCGTTGCAGGCGGCGATCCTGCGCACCGACGACCTCGATGCCACCTTCGAGCGGGTCCGGTCGTCGGGGGCTGAGGTGCTCCAGGAGCCGGCGTCACAGCCGTGGGGCGTGCGCGACTGCGCGTTTCGTGACCCCTCGGGAAACCTCGTCCGTATCGCCCAGGCCTGAGGACCGGTGGGCGGGACGGGACTGTCGGCCCGACCAGGCGGACCCCGTTGACGGAAGCCCACGACGAGAGGAGTCCCTACCGGTGAAGACCATGACCTGCAGAGAATTGGGCGGGGCCTGCGATCTCCCGCTCCACGGTACGACGGCCGACGAGATCATCAAGGCCCAGGACGGGCACCTGCGGCAGGTCGTGGCCGGCGGCGATACGGCACACCTGGGGGCGCTGGACGCCATGAAGGGCCGATGGAAGCACCCCATCTCCGGGATGTCGTGGTACCGGGGCACCAAGCGCACCTTCGCGGCTCGTCCCGAGGACTGACCGGCGGGCGGTCCTGTCACTCGGCAGGGACTCCGGGTGACGTGGAACGGTCCGGTGTCGGGACCTCCTTCGAAGCCCTGTCGTTCCGGGCAGGTGACCGCCGGGGGCATCGTTCCCCGGTGAGGTGAGTGGTCCGACCCGTGGGTTCTCGACGAGAGTTCCCTACGATCTCGGGCGACCTGCCGTGCGACTCGACCAACGCGGCGCTCCCCGAGACGGCCCGGGACCGTGCCCCGCCATCCCTGGCCCTCATGTGGAACGGAGGAGTCCAGGACCTTCCTCATTCCGATCTTGACGCCGACACGGAGCCGGGGATCCCGGAGGTCGTGCACCTGCGCCGGTCGATCTGGGCCGGTTACGCCGTTCTCGTCTCGACCCGCGAGTACGCCGGAGGCCTACCGGGTTCGTCCAGGAACCTCGTCGAGAGGGCGGTCGCCGACGATCAGGCGGACTCGATGTACGAAACGCTCCTGGCCCGGATCGACTGTTCCTCGCGTGAGGCGACGGCCGTCCATGCCGAGCTCCGCACGGTGCTGGGTTACCCCGGGTCGAGGAGCATCGAGCCGGCAGGTGCCCACATTCCGGTGGGACGGAATGCCGTCGGTCACGACGGACTGATCATCTCGGCCGAAATCCGTAGTTCACTGACCGAGGCCCTGGCCGGGTTCGCCCCGGAGACCCGACCCGCGCCGGAGATCCGGCCCGTGCCGTGCAACCGCTTGACGCAACCAAATGGTTGCAATAAGATAGCAACCGCTAGGTTGCATCATTCACTTCTGTGCAAGGAGATCCATCATGACCACCAACACCGACTACCGAATCAGTGTCCAGATCAACGCCCCGGCTGGCGCCGTCTTCGATGCCGTCACCACGACCGAGGCGCTCAACGCCTGGTGGAGTGAGGTGACCGGGTCGGGCACGACCGACGGTGAACTGCGATTCCCCATGGTGGAGGATCATCGGCCGCTGCTGATCCACGTTGACGAAGCAACCCGCCCGACGACCGTCCGCTGGACCGTTACCGAGTGCACCTTCATGGAAGACTGGGTGGGCACCCGGCCGACGTTCACCATCACGCCGATCGACGACGGTGCCTGCGAGCTCCTCTTCGAGCACCGCGGACTCGACGACCGGCTCGAGTGCAAAGAGATGTGCAGCCGAAGCTGGGATCATTTCGTAGGGACCAGCCTGCGCGAGCTGGCCGAGGGAGGCACGGGTGCACCGAACCGCAGTCCGCGTGACCTCGCACGCCGGGCCGCCGAAGTGAACGGCTGATCTTCGCCCTCCGGACCGTCGCTCGTGACCGGGAAGGCCCCGGATCGACGATCGATGTGCGGCAAACTTCGTACTCTCGACCACAGGAGGAAGTCATGGCGTTCCCCGACCGTATCGAACGGACAGTGACCCTGAACCGCCCACCGGGCGAGGTGTGGAAGGCGCTCACCACCGCTGCGGGTCTCGGCGGGTGGTTCGGCGAGCGGGCCACCATCGACCTCCGCCCCGGTGGGGCGGCCACGATGACCTTCGCAGGGGGCACGACTGTTGACATGCGCGTCGAGCGTGTCGAGGAGCCCACGGTGTTCGCCTATACGTGGCGTCTACCGAACCTTCCCGAAAGCGACCCCCGTCGTACGTACGTCGAGTTCACCCTCGAGCCCGACGGCGACGGCACCCTCCTCCACCTCGTCGAATCAGGTTTCGCCCAGCTTCCCGTCGATGTCCGCCAGGACACCTACGACTCCCACGCTGAAGGCTGGTCGCGCGAGCTCGCAGAGCTGGCCGTGCATGTCGACGGAACCTGACGTCGAAGCTGTCGCTGAACAGGTCTTCGTCGCGCTCGCCGACTCGACCCGCCGGTCCATCCTCGCGGCGCTTGCCACCGACGGTCCGTCCACAGCCACGGATCTCGCCGCTCGGCTCCCCATTACTCGACAGGCCGTCGCCAAGCACCTCGCCGTCATGGCCGACGCGGGTCTCGTCACGTCCGAGCTGGGCGAACGCCGCCGGGTGCGCTACCGACTCCGGTCCGTACCTGTGCTGGTCGCCCAGCAGTACCTGGCGGCGCTCGCCCACGCCTGGGACGACCGCCTCGACGCCCTGCGGGACTACCTCACGGAGCCGTGATCGAACCGGCAGCGGTGTCGCTGTCCGGGACCTCCGGTGGCGGAACCGGTGCTGGCTGCATCCTCACTACGTCCTCACCCGACGTGCCAATACGAGCCGAGTCGTCGCCCCCGAGGTGCCAGTCGCCGGTAGGCATCGACCGCAGGCACTCGGTTGGTTGGGCTGGGGCCTCCCGGATGTGTTCATGACCCCAGGGGCCGGTTCAGGCGGACGAGCCACGCCCGTGGTGGACTCCGGGGGCCAGGGAGGGACCGGTCCCTGGCATGCACACTTGCCAACCCGCGGCCCTGTTCCTGGTGAATCACCCCGGGTACCATGACTGCTCCGGCTCGTGGGTAACCGCCTCGAAGGCGGGTGCTGTTTGACGGTAGTAGACGGCCTCGAACTCTGACGGTGTGACGTAGCTGTTGTCGTCGGTGATCGTGGTGTTCACCGTCCTGACCCGTCACTGACCGATCGACTTCCGTTGCCGGCCACCACGGCGGCGGGGAGAGTTGGCTCCGGCCAGTTCGGCCGGCGAACCGGACGGCAGTGTGGGCCTGGGACCGGCGATCGTCGGTCCCCTGGGGCTATGCCGTCTGCGTCGTCGGTCCGGCTGTTCTCACTCCAGGATGAACCGGCTGCGTCGGCGGAGATAGTCGACGATGTGCGCCGGAGCCTTGGTCGGCGAGCCGGCGTCGAACGGGGGAGCCGGGTCGTACTCGATCGACAGCTGGATGGTCTGGGCGACACCCGGTCCCGCCAATTCGGCGGCCAGTGTGAGTGCCATGTCGATGCCGGCCGAGACGCCTGCGGCGGTGACGATCTTCCCGTCGACCACTACCCGCTCGGCAACCGGGACAGCGCCGAGGCCGGCCAGCTGGCCCATGGCCAGCCAATGGGTGGTGGCTCGCTTCCCGTTCAGGATCCCGGCCGCACCGAGGACCAATGAACCGGTGCAGACCGACGTTGTCCACGTGGAGCTGGCGTGGGCGTCCCGCAGCCACGAGAGGATGGTGGCGTCGTCCATGAGCTCCACCTGGCCTGGACCGCCGGGGATGAGGACGATGTCCGGTCTGGTCAGGTCGGCGATCCCCCGAGTGGCCTCGAGTCCGAACGGCCCCTTGTCGGCGTAGATCAGGCCTGCCTCCTTGGCCACGAACGTGACGGTCACGTCGGGAACGTTGACCAGCACCTGGAAGGGCCCGACGGCGTCCAGGGCGGTGAAGCGGTCGAAGAGCAGGATGGCGAGGTCCATTCCCTTATCTCAGCACGCGACGGGTGGGGCGCTTGCCAACTTCCGGTTCGTGCCTGATCTGTCCGGATCCGCAACAAGCGTGCGGTCGTGGACCCGCCCGGGTCGCCCCAGGGCGAGGATCGACGGGCTGGCGGCCGGCCTCCGATCGGCAGGTGACATGAATGGTGACGATGACGTGTGCGCGGCGGAGGTGGCACTCGGGTCCCGGTTGCTCTACCGCCTGCTGGGCATGGGTACCCCCACGAAATCAGTCCCGATCCGGGATCGCCACGACGTCTGGACGCTGTCGCCGGTCGTGTCGGCCGTCCAGGCGAAGAGCTTGGCGGATCCGATGTACGTCCGGGTTGTCGATCGTGCACTGGGGGCAATGCTGCCGGCGGCTCCACCCCAGACGAGGCCAAACTGACCGCTCCTCGGTACGCCGGGCTACCGGTGCGTCGCCGACATGGCCGGGGTGAATGGGCGGCCCAGCGACCGTGCAGAACCTCGATTCGGCAGGTGCTGCCGGTCGCTCCGTCGGCGTTGTTCCCTACGCCCGCGAACCGGCGTTCCGGGGCACCCAGCAAGAGGCCGGTGACGATCGTTCGGGGACACTTCACTCTGCCACCGGCGATCGTGAGTGGCAAGCTAGCTTGCGGAGGTCCTTGAACCAAGATAACTTGTGGAGGTGGAGGGCGATCTAATCATCGCCGAAAGTGCCCGAAAGCACGGGGTAGACGACGATGACGTCCTCCACGCGTACAACAATCCCATCTTCGTCGAAGATCTCGACGAAGGGCTCTTGATGTTCGTCGGGCCGGACAGAGCCGGCAAGTTGCTCGAGGTCGGGTTCGTGGTCTCAGCCGACGGCCCCGTCATCGTGCACGCCATGGAGGCCCGACCCAAGTATCTGAGGTGATGCCGATGCCACGAACCGCACAGGAGATTCTGAGCCAGGCGGACAGCCTGGCCAAGCGCTTCGAGGAGCACGAGCCCGAAGCCGACAATGTCCGTGACGCTGCCTCTCTTCGCAATGTGCGACTGGCGTTTCAGCGCAGAGCTGCAACCGAGCAGGGTCTGACGGACGCGGTCAACGCAGCGAGAGACGACGGGCAGAGTTGGGCTGCCATCGGGGCCATGCTCGGGACCTCAGGTGAAGCCGCACGTCAGCGATACGGAACTCCTGCAACGAAGCACTGAGGCGCTCCGCTCTGCCCCACCCATCCGGCGAATGATCGGGGGCAGGGAGTTCCTCGGGTGCCCCAAGCTGGCGGTGCCCCCACCTCTTTTACGCCTGTCGATGCCCGCGAGTTCCAGGAAGTTCGATGACCTTCGCAAGGGCCGGTCGAAATCGGTTCACGATCCTGGACCATGGAGAAGGCGATGATGGTCGATCGGCGGA
>Ga0302279_10001315_pt1 | contig 35396 bp, 39 predicted proteins | sample III_Bog_N3_3_FD_194541 | JGI IMG/M metagenome (GOLD analysis project Ga0302279, IMG submission 194541) | Peat permafrost microbial communities from Stordalen Mire near Abisko, Sweden - III_Bog_N3_3 | ecosystem: Environmental > Terrestrial > Soil > Wetlands > Peat | place: Sweden: Abisko...
CCACGGACTGATCGACCGGATCATGGTCGGCTACCGGGAAGCCGCGGCGCTGATCCGGGCGAACTTCTCCAGCGTCGACGGCCATCTGGTCTGGCGGCTGGCCGATCTCTTCCGCCGGTTCGGCGAGGGCTATCACCAGCCACTGGAGGAGGCGCACATCTTTCCGCAGGCGATGAAGGCCGGCGGCGAAGCCGCGGCGCTCGTGCCGATGCTGCTCGCCCAACACGCCCGCGGCCGCCAAATTACCGCCTATCTGCAGGCCAAGACCGCCGCCGGCGCCATCGCCGCGGCCGACGCCGACGGCCTGGTGCTGGCCCTGGAGAGCGCGGCGCGGATGTTTGCGGCGCACGAGGCCTATGAGGACACCGTCGTCGTGCCGGCCTGGCGTCGGAGCCTGTCGGCGGGCGGCCTGCGTGACGCCGGCGCGCAGTTCGCTGGGATCGAGGCCCAGGCGTTCAAGCCGGACGGCCTCGCCTCGGCCCTGGCCGAACTCACCGCCGTCGAGGACGCCCTGCGCATCCACGACCTCGGCCGCTACACCGCCGACGCGCCGGGCGCGCCCGCTCAGGGGGTGATCCCGATGCCGCCCGGTCTGCCGGAGGGCGGCGACTGATCTCGGGATGACAAGCGGGTCCCGGAGGACCAACTTGGCGCCGCCTCGCGAGCCGGGGCGGGAGGAGACCCGATGCGGTTCAGTTTCACCAGCGAGCAGGAAGAGTTCCGGTCGGTGCTGCGGCGGTATCTGCAGGAGACCTCGCCGCCCAGCGTCGTGCGCAAGCTGATGGAGACCGAAACGGGCTGGGACCCGGCGGCCTGGCGCGAGCTGAACGACCAGCTGGGGCTGACCGGCGTCCACATCCCGGAGGAATACGGCGGCCAGGGTTTCGGCCTGGTCGAGCTGGGCATCGTGCTGGAGGAGATGGGCCGGGCGCTGCTCTGCGCGCCCTATTTCTCGACCGCCGTGCTGGCCGCCACGGCGATCATGAACGCCGGTACGGAGCCCCAGAAGCTGGCGCTGCTGCCGCCGATCGCGCTGGGCGAGACGACCGCGACCTTGGCCTTCACCGAGCCGAACGGCCGCTGGGACGCCGGCGGGATCGAGACCACCGCGACGCCCGTGGGGACCAAATTCCGCCTGGACGGGGTGAAGAGCTTCGTGCTCGACGGCCACACTGCCGATCTGATCGTGGTGGCGGCTCGCAGCCCGGGCTCAAGCGGCGAGGACGGACTGTCACTGTTCACCGTGCGCGGCGATGCGCCCGGACTGACCCGCCGGGCGCTGAAGGCGCTCGACCCGACCCGCAAGATCGCGCGGCTGGCGTTCGACGGCGTCGAAGCGGCGCTTTTGGGCGAACTCGGCGGCGGCGCCGGGCCGCTGGCCAGGACGCTGACCCAGGCGGCGGCCTGCCTCGCCAGCGAGATGGTCGGCGGGGCCGAGCGGCTGCGCGTTTCAGCGCTGGACTACGCCAACCTGCGCATGCAGTTCGGCCGCCCGATCGCCTCGTTCCAGACCATGAAGCACAAGCAGGCCGACATGCTGGTCGATGTCGAGCTGGCCCGGTCCGCCGCCTACGCCGCCGCCTCGGCCGCCGCGGACGAAGACGCCGAGTGGCCGGCGGTCGCGTCCCTGGCCAAGGCCTGCGCCTCCGAGGCCTATCTGCGCACGGCGATCAACACCATCCAGATCCACGGTGGTATCGGCTTCACCTGGGACAACGACACCCACCTCTGGTTCAAGCGCGCCAAGAGTTCGGAGGTGTTCCTCGGCGACCCGGCCTGGCATCGCGAACGGATGCTGCAGGCGATGGGGGTCTGAGATGGACGCGAACGTGAGCGACGCCACCGAAGCTACCGTCCGGGCCGAGCTGCGCGCCTGGCTGGAGGCCAACTGGGATCCGAACCTCAGCCTTGCTGACTGGCGGAGCAAACTGGTCGACTCCGGCTGGGGCGCGCCGGCCTGGCCGAGGGCCTGGCACGGCCGCGACCTGCCGCCGGCGCTGGAGGCGGTGGTGGCCGAGGAGATGCGGCGCGCCGGGGCGGTGGGCGTGGCCCGCAGCGGCGTGCGGGGCCTGGCGGCGGCGACCCTGCTCGAGCACGGCGGCGAGTTTCATAAGCGCAAGTTCCTGCGTCGGATTCTCACCGGCGAGGACAACTGGTGCCAGCTGTTCAGCGAGCCGGGCAGCGGCTCCGACCTCGCCGGCGCCCTGACCCGCGCCGAGTTGAAGGACGGCCGCTGGATCATCAACGGCCAGAAGGTGTGGACCACCAGCGCCCATCACGCCGACTGGGGCCTCTTGCTGGCGCGCACCGACTCAAACCTGCCCAAGCACCAGGGCCTCTCCTACTTCGTGCTCGACATGCATCAGCCCGGCGTCGAGGTCCGGCCGCTCAGGCAAATGAACGGTCACGCCTCGTTCAACCAGGTGTTCTTCACCGACGCCGAGGTCCCGGCCGAGCACCTGGTTGGGGAACTGGGCGGCGGCTGGGCGGTGGCGACGACGACCCTGATGCACGAGCGCCGGGGCGCCGACGGCATGCGCCTCTGGGGCGCCGCGTCCGACCGCAAGGGCCGCATCTACGACGAGGAACGGGCCGAGATCGCCACCGTCAACGAGCCCTACAAATGGTACCCGCAGCGCGCCGGCCGGGTCGATCTGATCATCGAGCGAGCCAAGGCCACCGGCGCGATCGCCGACCCGGTGGTCCGCCAGGAAATCGCCAAGCTGCTCACCCTGTCGCGCACCGCCGAATGGACCGCCCGCCGCGCCCGGGCCGCGATGGCCGAGGGCCGGCCGCCGGGCCCGGAAGGCTCGCTCGGCAAGCTGGCCGCCAGCCACGTGGCCCGCGCCGCCGCCCATGTGCACACGCTGATCTCCGGCGCCGAGGCCATGCTGAGCGGCGAGGACGGGGCGCTGGGCGGGGTGATCGCCGAGATCCTGGTCTCGGTCCCGGCCGTCTCCATCGCCGGCGGCACCGACGAGATTCAGCGCAACATCATCGCCGAGCGGGTGCTGCGCATGCCCAAGGAACCGAGAACCGACGACGACCGGCCATTCCGGGACGTGCCGAAGAACGTCGGCAGTTAGCGGCGGACGCTGTCCGGAATTCCATACAGTCCGTTCGGTAGGGGCTGGCTAGTCGTACGGCCGGGTTTTCCATAGACCAGACCGCCGCTGCGTAAGGCGGCGCAATCAGGCAATGAGGACCCGGCATGAGCCCATCAGACAGCACGGCGAGCACGGGTCCCCACGGCCGCCGGCGGCTGGCGCTGGTCACCGGGGCATCCTCAGGAATCGGCCGGGCCTTCGCCCTGAGGCTCGGCGCCGAGGGCTACGATCTGGTGGTCGTGGGTCGCCGCGCCGAGCGGCTGGACGAGCTGGTCGCCGCGCTGCAGGACGTCGAGGTCCAGCCCCTGGTCGCCGACCTCGGGACCGATGCCGGCGTGCAGGCTGTGGCTGAGGTATGCCAGCGCGAGCCGCTGACCATGCTGGTCAACAACGCCGGCGTCGCCCACTACATGCCGTTCACCCTGCTGCCGGCCGACAAGGCGAGCGAGCTGCTGCACGTGAAGGTCGTGGCCCCGACGATGCTGGCCCGCGCCGCCGCGCCCGGCATGGTCGAGCGGGGCGGCGGCGTCATCGTCAACGTCTCGGGCATGCTGGCGTTCAGCGGGCCGGCCAGCCTGGAGCAGCTGCCCCTGCGCCGGGCCGTCTACACCGCCACGCTGGCCCACATCGTCGCCCTGTCGCAGGCGCTGCACGAGGAACTGAAGGGCCAGGGGCTGCGGGTCCAGGCGTTGTGCCCGGGCGTGGTGGCCACCGAATTCCACGAGCGCCAGGGGCTGGACCTCAGCGCCATGCCACGCATGTCGGCGGACGACGTGGTCACCGCGAGCCTCCGCGGCCTGGCTCTCGGCGAGGTGGTCTGCGCGCCGGGCGTGGAGCGCTCCGACCTGCTGGGAGCGGTATCGCAAGCCGACCTCGCCGCGTTCGCCGCCCAGTCACCGCAACTGGCGGAGCGCTACCGCACCGCCTGAACCGTGGTCGGCCACCTCGTCGTGACGCGCGGCCTCAGCTAGCCTTCCCACTCGCTGGTGATCGCGGCCACGTCCGGGCGGACGCGCTCCAGCGGGGTTTCGGCGCTGGTTCCGAGGTGCACGAAACCCGCCACTTGTTCGTCCTCGGCGAGGCCCAGCAGGGCGCGGGCGTCGGCGTCGTAGGCATACCAGTCGGTGATCCAGTTGGCGCCGTAGCCCATCGCCTGGGCGGCGATCACCAGGGTCATGCAGAGCGCCCCGGCGGAGAGGCGCTGTTCCCACTCGGGAATGTCGCCGGCGGTGGCGCGGGAAACTACCGCGATGGTGAGCGGCGGGGCCTTCAGCTTGCCGAGCTTGGCGGTGAGCTTGGCGCCGTCGTCGCGGTGGGCGGCGATGGCCTCGAGGCCGGCGATGAAGCGGCGCTTGTTCTCGCCGCGCAGGATCACGAACCGCCAGGGCGCCAGCTTGCCGTGGTCGGGCACCCGGGTCGCCAGCCGCAGCAGGGTGGCGAGCTGCGCATCGCTCGGGGCCGGCTCCGTCAGCGCCAGGGCCGAGGCCGAGCGGCGGCGGGCGAGGAAGGCCAGGGTCTGCGGCGAGGCCTCGATGGGCGCGGCCTCGCCGAACTGCGGCGCGTCGGGAACGGATCGGTCCGGCAAAAGCTTTCTCGCATAAGCAATTGAGCAAGTGTGGCCGAGGTATAGGCCGTGAACGTGGACCGCAATGAGAACATCTAAGGGTTTCGTTCAGATACTCTGACTGGCGCCAGCGACCTTGCGGCGCCATATCAATCGGAACAGGCGTGGAACGGCGACGCCGGAGCCATCCGGACGACGCCCGAGGGAGACACCGCCGCCATGGCCAAACATCTCGAAGTCGTCAATGTCGCCACCACGCCCCCGGTGTGGGCGGCGCTGCGCAACGAGGCCGAACACCTGGCCAAGTCCGAAGCCAGCCTGGCGTCGTTGCTGAACGCGGTGATCCTGCGCCACAGCACGCTGTCGCGGGCGTTGTCATACCAGCTGGCGCGCAAACTCTCCGACCAGGAACTGCGGGCGATGTCGCTGCGCGAGATCTGCGACGAGGCCTATGAGGCCGACCCGGCGATCGTCGAGGCGGCCGAGGCCGACCTGCGCGCCGTGTTCGAGCGCGACCCGGCCTGCAAGGGCTATGTGCAGCCGTTCCTGTTCTTCAAGGGATTCCTGGCGCTGCAGACCCACCGCGTGGGTCACTGGCTGTGGGTTCAGGGCCGCGAGGCGATGGCCTTCTATCTGCAAAGCCGGATGTCGGAGCTGTTCCAGGTCGACATCCATCCAGCGGCGGTGATCGGCAAGGGCGCCTTCTTCGACCACGGCACCGGCATCGTCATCGGCGAGACGGCGGTGGTCGGCGACGACGTCTCCATGCTGCACGGCGTCACCCTGGGCGGCACCAGCGCCGAACGGGTCGATCGGCATCCGAAGATCGGTCGCGGGGTGCTGATCGGCGCCGGCGCGCATGTGATCGGCAACATCACCGTCGGTGATTACGCCAAGATCGGCACCGGCTCGGTGGTGACCAAGCCGGTCCCGTCCGGTTGCACGGCGGTGGGCGTGCCCGCCCGGCTGGTCAACTGCCCGACCTGCCCGGAGCCCTCCAAGACCATGGATCAGACCCTGGTCGACGCCGCCTACGACTACGTGATCTGAGCCAAGCTCCGCTTGCGGCGGCGGCTGAGCCCTCTATAGGGTCGCGCTCAATTCCACGGGAGCGACGTTTTTGGACCAGAAAGACCTAGGCCGCGTTCAGGCGCACCTGAAGCGGACCTTCGGCAACCCGCACTTCCAGATCGGCCCGCAGGTCACCGACGTGGCCGAGGTGCAGCTGAAGGGCAAGCCGGTCGGCTTCCTGACGCCGGACGAGGACGAGGACGGCTCCTACCAGTTTGAAGCGCGCCTGGAAGTGCCTGGCGCTACCCTCGATGCAGTCGGCATCAAACGGATCGAGAGCGATCTGCAGGCTCTGTTCGGCAGCCCGCATCTCAAGGTGATTTCTCGCCCGCGGCAGAAGGATTCCGCCGAAGTCGAACTGGCCGGCGAGTTCATCGCCGTGGTCTATGCCGACGAAGACGAGGCCGGCTCGTTCCTGTTCGAAATGGCCATCCTGCCGGAAGACCTGGACGCCTAGCGGTTGCAGACTCTGACTAGTTTGACTAGATTGGTCATTCTAGTCAGGGGACCAGACGACATGGCCGATGGAACCTGGAGCGCCGCCGAGGCGAAGGCGAAGTTCAGCGAAGTTATCGAAAGAGCTCGCACTGATGGGCCCCAGCACATCACGCGTCACGGCAAGGCCGCTGTCGTGATGGTCTCGGCCGCGGAATGGGCCAAGCGGGCCTCACGGCCGGCTAAGTCGTTCGTGGAAGCTCTGCTGGCCCCAGCCGCTCGGGTCTTGGCGGATGATGAGCTAGAGCAGCTGTTTGCCCGAGACCCCGACGTCGGCCGGTCAATCGAGCTTTGACCTTCCTATTGGACACCAACGTCGCCAGTGAGCCGACGGCAAAGACGCCAAACGCGGGTGTGCTGGCCTGGCTCGCGGCGCGCTCGTCGGAGGAGTTGTTTCTTAGCGCCGCGACGGTCGCCGAAATCCGCTACGGCATCGAGGCCTGCCCCGAAGGCGCCAGGAAACGGGCCCTCAGCCTTTGGTTTGACGAGGCGGTCATCGCCAACCCGGACAATGTGCTGCCAATTGGACTGGACGTCGCCGAGGCGTGGGGTCGTCTCCGTCGCAAGGCTGAAGCCGAGAAACGGTCAATGCCCGTCATGGACGCCTTCATTGCCGCCACGGCCGAAATCCACGGACTGACTTTGGTCACCCGCAACGTGCGCGACTTCGAGGTCTGGGGCGGCCCCGTGTTCAATCCCTGGTCAGATGAACCGGCGCCCCGATCCGCTTGAAGTAGATCGCCGTGCCCTGCAGGCCGCCGTGCGGCTTGAAGGCGTAGTCGGGGATCACGCCGGCGCGCTGGAAGCCCAGGCTCTCGTAGAGGCCGGCCGCGCCATCGTCGTCGCCGGTGTCCAGGGTCAAGAGCGTGCGGCTGCGTCGCACGGCGATGGCCTCGGCCTCCAGCATGAGCCCGCGGGCGAGGCCGCGACGCCGGTGGCTGAGGCGGGTCATCAGCTTGGCGATCTCGCCCCGGTGCGGCTGGTTCGGCGGGCAGTCGAGATGCAGGGTGACCGTGGCGGCCAGTTCGCCCGCATCCCAGGCGCCCAGAAGCACGCGCTCGCCGCGTTCGGCCGCCGCTAGTGAGCGCGCCCAGAAGTCCGTCGCTGTCTCGACCGGCAGCGGGTGCATGAAGCTCACCGAGCCGCCGGCGGCGACCGTCTCCATCAGCAGGACGGCCAAGGCGTCGATCGTCGCGGGGTCGGCGGCGAGGGGTGCAATGACGATCGAGCGGTCCACGGCCTAGCTCCGGCTGACGGCGACGAGATAGACGCAGGTCGAGGCGGTCTCGTTGGCGAACACCGCGTCGGTGGGCGCGCCGAAGCCCAGGCAGTCTCCAGGGCCGAGTTCGCTCCGTTCGTCGCCCTCGATGACCACCAGTTCGCCCAGCAGCACCCAGACCACCTGACGGATGCGGGCGTAGGAGGCGGTGGGGAAGCCGACCCGCGCCCCAGGCGGCAGCTCGACGCGCACCAGTTCGACCGGATGGTCCGGCCGCTGGAACAGCTGCCGGCGGCGGTAGCCGCTGGCCGGGTCGCGCCACAGCGGCTGGTCGGCGGCGCGCACCAGCCGTTCGGCCGTCGCCTCGGCCTCCGCCAGCAAGGCGGCGATGGTCAGGTCGAAGGCCGACGCCAGCCGCACCAGGATGGCGGCGGTCGGGCTGGATTCCCGCCGCTCGATCTTGCTGATCATCGCCCGGGAGACGCCGGAACGCTCGGCCAGCTGATCCAGCGTCCAGCCGCGCGCCTGTCGTTCCACGCCTATCCGATCGGCGATGCCCGCGGACACGTCATCTTCGATAGTGGACATGATTCCACTATCTGAGATTCCAGCGAAGCGATCAAGTCGGATCTAGGCGCTGGCCAGTTCGCGATCCTCGAACACCGCCGCCTCGTGCGGCGCCGGGGCGGAGCGGCCGAGGATCAGGTCGGCGGCCTTTTCGGCGACCATGATGGTGGGGGCGTTGGTGTTGCCGCCGACCAGCGTGGGCATCACCGAGGCGTCGACCACGCGCAGGCCGGCAAGGCCCTGCACACGAAGCTCCGCGTCGACCACCGCCATGGGGTCCCCCGGCAGGCCCATCCGGCAGGTGCCGACCGGGTGGTAGATGGTCTCGGCGCTGCGGCGGATCCAGGCGTCGAAGTCGGCGTCGGTCTTGATCTCCCAGCCCGGCTCGACCTCCGCGCCGCCGCCGCGAACCGCCTTCAGCGCCTGCTGGCCACCGAGGTCGCGGACCATCTTGGCGCCTTCGCGCAGCGCGCGGCGGTCTTCGTCGGTGGCCAGGTAGTTGGCGAAGATCGCCGGGTCGGCGAACGGGTCGCCGGAGGCCAGGCCCACCCGCCCACGGCTTTCCGGCCGCAGCTGGCAGACGTGCACCGAGAAGCCGTCCTTGGGCACCGACTGCTTGCCGTGATCCTTCATGATCGCCATCACGCAGTGCAGCTGCAGGTCCGGCCGGTCGAGATCGGGGCGGGATTTCAGGAACGCGCCGGCCTCGAGGAACTGCTGGCGCCCGAAGCCCTGGCCGAACAGCATGTAGTTGAGCCCGGTCGTGTAGCGGTTAAGGCCGGTGGAATAGGAATAGGCGGTCTTCACCCCCGGGGTTTCCCACGACAGGATCACGTCGAGGTGGTCCTGCAGGTTCTCGCCGACGCCCTTCAGCGCATGCACCGGCGCGACGCCGGCGGCGGTCAGGGCGTCCGGATCGCCGATCCCCGACAGTTGCAGGATCTGTGGCGACTGCACGGTGCCGGCGCTGAGCAGCACCTCGCGCTCGGCCCGGGCCACGTGGGTCTGGCCGCCCCGGACGTATTCCACGCCGACGGCGCGGCCGTTCTCGATCACGATGCGGCTGGTGCGCGCGCCGATCTCCAGGGTCAGGTTCGGCCGCTTGCCCAGGATGGGCTGCAGATAGGCCGCCGAGGCGCTCCAGCGCTTGCCGTCCTTGATGGTCAGTTGGTAGGGCCCGAAACCTTCCTGCTGGAAGCCATTGAAATCCTTCGTCGTCCGATAGCCGGCCTGAGCGCCGGCTTCGAGGAAGGCGCTGTAGATCTCGCTCTTCGACGAGGCCTTGGAGACGTACAGCGGGCCTTCCCCGCCGTGATAGTCGTCGGCGCCGCCCTGGAAGGTCTCGGCGCGCTTGAAATAGGGCAGCACGTCGCCGTAGCCCCAGCCGGTCAGGCCCATCTGCCGCCACTGGTCGTAGTCGCGGGCGTGGCCACGGATATAGATCATGCCGTTGATCGACGACGAGCCGCCGAGGCCCTTGCCGCGCGGCCACCACAGGCGCCGATTGTCCAGGTGGGGCTCCGGCTCGGTCCAGAAACCCCAGTTATAGTCGCCCTTCTGGCTGAGCAGGCTGCCGACGCCGGCGGGCATCTTCACCAGCAGGGAATTGTCCTTGCCGCCGGCTTCCAGCAGCAGCACCGCGACGTTGGGATCCGCCGACAGCCGATTGGCCAGCACGCACCCGGCGGAACCGGCGCCGATGATGATGTAGTCGAACCGGCCGTCGGCCATGGCAGCGCCCTTCGAGAAACTGACGAGGCCGTCACCTTAGCAAGGGGCGCCTACGTCAGCCAAACATTGCGGGACCTACCGGCCCTTCCACGCCGGGGCGCGCTTCTCGGCGAAGGCGCGCGGCCCCTCGACGAAGTCCGCCGAGCGGAACAGGGCGGCGACATCCGGGTAGCGGTTCTGGCCCTTGATGGCGGCTTCCAGGCTGGGCTCGTCCAGGCCTTTCATCACCGCCGACTTGGAGGCGCGGATCGACATCGGGCTGCATTCGGCGATCAGGTTGGCCCAACGCTTGGCGGCGCCCATCAGCTCGCCCGGCGCGACCACCTCATTGACGAAGCCGAGCTCCAGCCCTTCCTTGGCCGAGACCCGGCGGGCGGTGAGGATCATCCCCATGGCCCGCTTGACCCCGATCGTGCGCGGCAACCGGTGCAGGCCGCCGGCCAGCGCCGCCAGGCCGACCCGGGGCTCGGGCAGGGCGAAGACGGCGTTCTCCGAGGCGATGATCAGGTCGCAGGCCAGGGCGATCTCGAAGCCGCCGCCCATGGCCACCCCGTTCACCGCCGCGATCAGCGGCTTGGCGAGGTCGAACCGCGAGGTCAGCCCCGCGAAACCCGAGGGTGGGTTGCCCATCTTGCCGCCCGTGGCCTGGTGCTTCAGGTCGTTGCCGGCCGAGAAGGCCCGCTCGGCGGCGCCGGTGACAATGCCGACCCACTGCTCCTCGTCGGCGGCGAAGGCGTCGAACACCTCGCCCAGTTCGAAGTGGGCGTCGGAATGCAGGGCGTTCATCACCTCCGGGCGGTTGAGGGTGATCGTGGTGATCGGCCCGTCGCGGGCGACCTCGACATATTTGTAGGCCATGAGCCGGCTCCTCCGCTGGTCAGAGACTTCTTGCGCCAAGCTCGCCACAACCCGACCCCGATGACCAGCCCGTCGTTGGGTCAACCGCGGCGCAGCGATATTCGTGACGCTGCAGTTGACACGAATTAAAATCGTGTCATTTACTGTGACTCGAAATACGAACGGCGGAGGATGGACGATGGCGCGGATGCTGATGGCCACCTGGGATGGCGCCGGCAACTTCCCGCCCGAGCGGGCGTTGGTCCGCCAATTGATCGCCCGAGGGCATGCGGTGCGCGTGCTCGGACACGACACTCAGCGGGCCGCCGTCGAGGCGGATGGCGCCGTCTTCGCGCCCTACGCCGGGGTGACCCAGGTCGACGCCGGCGCGCCCGGCATCGACGCCAAGGTGTTCGACGAGGTGGTCTTCGCCGAAGGGATCGGCCTCAGCCTGGCGGGAGAGATCGAACGCGCACGACCGGACTTGCTGCTCATCGACGAGTTTCTGGTGAGGGCCTTCGAGGTGGCGCGCGGGTCCGGGCTCCCGATCGTGGCGCTCGGGAGCACGCTGCACAGCTTTCTGGATCCGCTGCCGATGAAGGCGATCGTCGAGGCTTCCGACCTCATCCTGACGTTCAGCGACCGCGCCTTCGAGCTCGGCGCGCCGCTGCCGACGAACGTGGTCCATGTCGGCCCGCTACGCCCGAGGAAAGTCGACGCGGCGCCCTGGCCGCGGCGCAAGCCAGGGCGACCTCTGGTGGTGGTGAGCCTGAGCACCAGCCACCAGGATCAGGAATCGCTGCTGCAACGGCTCTGCGACGCCCTGGGCGAGCTGGATGTCGAAGTCGTCGTGACCACCGGGCGCGGCGTCGATCCGTCCAGCCTGATCGCCGGCGACAACACGACACTGGCGCGGCACATCGAGCATGAGTCGGTGCTGGGGGCGGCCGATTTGCTGGTCACGCACGCGGGCCATGGCACGGTCATGGCGGGGGCGACCTACGGCGTGCCGATGCTGTGCCTGCCGATGGGTCGCGACCAGCCCCTTGTCGCTCGGAGCGTCGCGGCGCTGGGACTCGGAGCGGTGCTTGAGCCGACCGCGACCGCGCCGCAGATTCAGGCGGCGGTCGTCGCGCTCCTGGCGGATTATTCTATGCGACAAAGATGCCGGATGTTCGCGGACCGGGCGGCTTGCGAGCGTGGTGACGGCGCCGCCGTGGAGCTGGTCGAGAGATTGCTGCTTGCCCGCTGAGCGTTCAGGCCCGCCGGCCAAGACCCGAGACTATCGCCAGACCGCCCGAGCGGCGGCCGTGGAGGAGACCCGCCGCCGCATCGCCGAGGCCTTCTCCGAATGCTGGCGTGAGCAGTGGTTCGACGAGATCACCCTCGAGGACGTCGCTCGGCGCGCCGAGGTCTCGGTCCGCACGGTGATCCGGCAGTTCGGCGGCAAGCAGGGGCTGATCGCCGGGTTCGTCCACTACGTCGCCCCGCAGGTCGAGGCGCGCAGAACGGTGGCGCCGGGCGATGTCGACGCGGCGATTGAGCGATTGTTCGAAAACTACGAAGCCGATGGCGACGCCACCATTCGGGGGCTGGCGCAGGAACAACGTCTGCCCGCCCTTGCGCCGATGATCCTGGCTGGCCGCGCAGGTCACCGGCACATCATCGGCGTGAACTTCGCCCGATGGATCGAACCCTTGCCGCCGGCCGATCGCGAAAAGGCCATCGACGCCCTGGTGATCGCCACCGATGTCTACACCTGGAAACTGCTGCGCCGGGACGCGGGCCGTACGGTATCCGAGGCGAAGGCGACCATGCGTCGGCTGGTGGACACGATCCTCGCCGGTCTGGCGCCCACGGGATGACTTCGGGTCGGTGAAGGTCCTACGGTGGCGGCAGGGAGAGACGCCATGGACGATGACTGGGCCGAGGTCGCCGCGGAGCTGGAACGGCTCCTGAAGCTGCGCTCGATCCCCTTCGCCATGAAGCTCTACGAGAGCCGGACGGAGATGGAGGCGATCCCGCGCATCCGCCGGCCCACGGCGGTTCACACCCTGGATCAGCTGGTCGGCCAGGCCTCGCGGCTCGGCTGGACGGTTGGGGTGACCAGCGAGGATCTGGTCGGCGCCCAGTGCCGCGCGGTGGTGGGGTTGGGCGCAGCCAAGACCGACGACTGGCGCTCAGGCCGCAGCATGACCGGTGTCTGGTTCTCCACCCAGGAGGACGCGCGGGCGCACCAGGAAGCGATGAACTGCGTTCCCGACGGTCAGTTCGAGGCGCTGGCTGTGGGTCCGCTCGGCGCGGGCAAGCTGGGTACGCCGGACATCGCGCTCTTCTACGCGACGCCCGGGGCGATGATCTATTTCATCAATGGCCTGCAGTGGTCCGGCTACAAGCGCTTCGACTGGAGCGTGGTCGGCGAGAGCGCCTGCGCCGACAGCTGGGGCCGGGCGCTGACCAGGCGGGAGCCCAGCCTGTCGATCCCCTGTTTCGCCGAGCGCCGCTACGGCGGTGTGCTCGACGACGAGATGCTGATGGCGACACCGCCCGAGCACTTGAAGAAGGCCATCGTGGGCATGAAGGCGCTGGCCAAGAACGGCTTTCGCTACCCCTTCGCGCAATATGGCGTGCAACAGGACGTGCGGGCCGGCATGGCGGTCAGCTATCCGGATCGGAAATAGGACGCCCATGACCGACCTTGCCGCCGAAGGGCCGAACGCCGCCCAGATCACCTACTGGAACGCCACCGCCGGCCCGATCTGGGTGGCGATGAGCGACGCGCTCGACAGCGAGATCCGGCCGCTGGGGCTGGCGGCCATGACGGCGCTGGCGCCCCAGGTCGGCGAGCGGGTGATCGACATCGGCTGCGGCTGCGGCGACACCACCCTGGAACTCGCCCGCCGGGTCGGAGCCGGCGGCTCGGTGCTGGGCGCCGACATCTCGGCGCCGATGCTGGACGTCGCGCGCCGCCGCGCCGGCGAGGCGGGACTGGCGCAGGCGAGCTTCGTGCAGGCCGACGCCCAGGCGCACGCCTTCGCCGCGGACGTCGACGCGGTCTTCTCCCGCTTCGGGGTGATGTTCTTCGCCGATCCGGCCGCGGCCTTCGCCAACATCCGGCGAGCATTGAAGCCCGGCGGGCGGCTGGCGTTCGTCTGCTGGCGGCCGCTGCCGGAGAACCCCTGGATGACCGTGCCCTTCGCCGCCGCGGCGCCGTTGCTGCCGGCGGCCCCGCCACCGCCCGACCCGCTCGCGCCCGGCCCGTTCGCCTTCGCCGATCCGGTGCGCGGCATCCTGGTCGAAGCCGGCTTCGCCGACATCGCCATCGATCCGCACGACGAGAAGGTCGGCTGGGGCGACCTGGAGCAGTCGGCTCAGGTGTCGCTGCGCGTGGGTCCGTTGGGCGCGGTGGTGCGGGACAATCCGCAGCTCGCCGGCCCGATCGAAGCGGCGGTGCGCGAGGGCCTCAGACCCTACCTCACCGAGACCGGCGTGTTGCTGGATTCGGCCACCTGGATCGTCACGGCGCGGAACGGCTAGCCACGCCCGTCCGCGGTCAGGTGCGCGACCGAAGTCGTCACGCCGCCCCCAGTTCCGCCTTGAACCGCTGCCAGTTGCGCACATAGCCCATGGCGCCCAGGCCCATGCGGGCGGCCTGTTCGGGGGCCAGTTCACGGACCACCTTGGCGGGCGAGCCGAGGATCATTGAGCCGTCGGGAAATTCCTTGCCCTCGGTGACCAGGGCGCCGGCGCCGACCAGGCAGTTCTTCCCGATCTTCGCGCCGTTGAGGACGATCGAGCCGATGCCGATCAGCGAGCCGTCGCCGATCGTGCAGCCGTGCAGCATGACCATGTGGCCGACGGTGACATTGGCGCCGATGGTGAGTGGCGAGCCGTGATCGGTATGCAGCACCGAATTGTCCTGCACGTTGGAGTTTTCACCGACGATGATCGGATCGTTGTCGCCGCGAAGCACGGCGCCGAACCAGACACTGGCGTTCTTCTTCAGGATTACATGCCCGGCGACCACCGCGTTCGGCGCGATCCAGTATTCGCCGTCCTCCGGCAGGGTGGGAAACCGGTCGCCCAATCTATAGGCAGTCATCCGCGTACATCCTATTCTTGCAACCGGCCGCTTGCTTAACACATCAGAAAGCACGTTAGATCATTGTAGTGGGGCGATTCGAGGCGGCGAAAGCCTTCTCGCATCCCGCCGCGGGGGTCATCCCCGTGGTCTCCTCATGAACGGAGAGCCGGGTGTCGCGTAACAGGTTGGGGCGGTTAGGTTTTCCGCCCACGCTCAGTCAGGCAGGCCCGCCACGGCGGCGCTTCCGTTCACTCATCGCACCCCACCGTCCAAGGGCGAGCCGTTCCGGTCTCGCCCTTTTTCTTTGCCCCATCGGAGGCTTTCAATGACCAAGCGAGCTCTGAAGCGGAATTCCGGCGCCTTCGACGCCGGCCAGTTCGAGGACGACGGCAAGATTCGCCGCCTTCCCGTGGCGCGCGGCTGGAGCCCCGCCTTCGAAGTGGAGCGCGATCAGGCTTACGTGAAAACCATCCGGCCCAAATCCGTGGGCCAGGAGCGATTGATCGAGGCGGTGGACGCCAAGGCGCTGGTGCTGGCGCTGGGTCCGGCCGGCACCGGCAAGACCTATCTGGCCATCGCCAAGGCGGTCGAGGCGCTGGAGGCCGGCCGGGTCGCCCGCATCGTGCTGTCGCGCCCGGCGGTGGAGGCCGGCGAATCCATCGGCTTCCTGCCCGGCGAAATGGAGGACAAGCTCGCCCCCTATCTGCGGCCGCTTTACGACGCGCTTTCCGACCGGCTGTCGATGAAGCGGGTCAGGGCGCTGATGGCCGAGGGCGCCATCGAGATCGCCCCGGTGGGCTTCATGCGCGGGCGCACGCTCAACAACGCCTTCGTGGTGATCGATGAGGCGCAGAACTGCACCTACGTGCAGCTGAAGATGCTGCTGACCCGCCTGGGCTGGTCCTCGACCATGGTGGTCACCGGCGATCCGAACCAGTCGGACCTGCTGCCGGAGCTGTCGGGGCTGGGCGAGGTGGCCAAGCGGCTGGAAGCGGTGCCGAACGTCTCGGTGGTCCGCCTGGCAGACGTCGACATCGTTCGCCACCCGCTGGTGGGCGAGATGCTGGCGGTGCTCTGAAGGCGCGGACCCTAACCCCCGTACCGGCTGACCAGCTCCGCGGCCAACGCCGCTTCCGAGACCATCTTGCCGCCGGCGATCCACACCTCGGCGACGGCGCCGCCCGGTCCGCGGACCAGACGCACGGTCTCGCCGTAGCGGTCGAAGGCGCCGGCCTCGACGATGCGCGCCTCGTCGGGGCCGGTGACGGTCAGCTCGGCCACCTTGTCGAAAGGGTTGCCGAGGCCGGGCGTGGCGATCAGCACCTTGTCGCCCATCGCCACCAGGTCGCTGGGTCCCCAGACGCTCCACCAGCGGCCGGACCAGTCGGCCGACGACGGCGCCGGCGCGCCTTCGGCGGCGAACCGCTGCAGGATGCGCAATGCGCCGTCCATCCAGACTTCCGCCGGACCGTCCGAGGCGTTGGTCAGCACCGACACAGCCAAGCCCTGGCCACGCACGGCGGCGCTGCGGGTGACGTAGCCCTGGAAACCGCCGCTGTGACCGAAGCAGGTCCACGGTCCAATGACGCTGCCGATCACGCCGAGGCCATAGGTCCGCTCCTGGATGGAGTGCAGCGCCGGCCATCGCGGCTGGATCATTTCGCGCCGGCTGGCCGGTGTCAGCGGGCTGGCTGCGGCGGCGGGATCCAGCTGGCTGAAGAACCTGGCGAGGTCCGCGGCCGTGCTGATGAAGCCGGTCGCCGAAGCGAGGGCGTGGGTGGACTGATCGCCCGGGAAAGCCAGCCTGCGGCCGAGCAGAGCCTTGCCGCTGTGTCCCCGGGCCAGCGGCGCGCCGGCGGGCGGCGGGACGTCCGCGGTGGTCTCGGTCAGGCCCGCGGCCCGCACGATCTCGCGCTCGATCCAGGTCCGGTAGGGCTCGCCGGTGATCGCCTCGATCACCAGGCCGGCGAGGGCGAAGCCGTGGTTGGAGTATTTCAGCCGCGTGTTGGCGTCGATGACCGGCGGGAGGGTCAGATCGGCGCGAATCCGGGCTTCGTCCGAAAACGGCGCGCGATCGGACCAGTAGGAACTGTCGAGCCCATCGCGAAAGATGCCGGCGGTGTGCGACAGCAGCTGGGCGATGGTCGCGGCGGCGATGTCCGGGTGCAGGCCCTCGACATATTGGCCGGCGGTGTCGTCCAGCTTCAGCCGGCCCTGTTCGCGCAGCTTCAGGACACCGGCGGCGGTGAAGGACTTGGAGTGTGAGGCGACCCGGTAGCGGTGGCGGGGCGTCAGCGCCTCGCCGGCGGTGAGGTCGGCGTGGCCGAAAGCGGCCTCCAGCACCACTTCGCCCTGCCAGGCCACGGCCAGCTGACAGCCGGGTTGTTCGGTGAGCCGCATCTGGTAGCCGAGCCAGCGCGGCAGATAGTCGAGCGCCGGCGCCAGCCAGGCGGGAGCGACGGGCACGCGCCTCACATCTCCGAGAACATCTTGCCGCCCTTGGACTTGGAGTCCCGGGCGGCCTCGACGATCTGCACGGTCACCGCCTCGGGCGGGGCCCCGAAATGCTTGGAGACGGCGGTGGTGATGTCCTCGCAGAGCGCCTTCTTCTGCGCGGCCGAGCGGCCGGCGACGGCATAGACATAGACTTCGGGCATCGGGGGGTCTCTCTTCGGGTTCGGTTGGATACTAGACCGGCCGTCCGCCGGCCACGGTCGTGCGATGCATGACCCGCAGGTGCCCGTCGTAGCCCCCCATAGCGTTGTGGATGGCCCGGCGGTTGTCCCACATGGTCAGCATGTCGGGCGCCCAGCGGTGGCGATAGACGAACGCTTCGTCGGTCATGTGCTTGTAGAGGAAGCCCAGCAGGGCGGCGCTCTCGGCCTCGGCGAAGCCCTCGACGCCCAGAGTATAGACCGGGTTGACGAACAGCGACTGGCGGCCGTCGTCCAGGGCGCGGACCAGCGGCTGGGACTGGGTCTTGTCCGCTTCCGGACTGGGCAGGATCGTCATGCCCTTGCGGCCTTCCTCGCCGGCGTAAAAGCCCTTCGGACCATAGGGGCGGCCTGCGGAGTGGATGGCGCGTAGCGGGGCGATCAGGCGCCGGAACGCCGGGCTCAACGCCTCGTAGGCGGCAACGCCGTCCGCATAGAGGGTGTCGCCGCCCACCGGTGGGACGATCTTGGCGTGTAGCAGAGTCGCCGAGGGCGGGGTTTCCTGGAAGCTCCAGTCGGAGTGCCAGGCGCCGCCGAAGGGACTGGTCTTCTCGTCCGGCTCCCGGCGCACCTCCAGGATATGCGGTCGGTCGGCCAGCGGCGCGACGTAAGGGTCCCAGCCGAACGGGCCCAGCTGCAGGGTGAAGGCCTCCAGCTGGTCGTGGGTCAGCGGCTGGTTCGGGAACCAGAGCACGCCATGGGCGAGGAACGCCGCCTTCACGGCCGCCAGGGTCGCCGGCGGCAACGGCCGCGACAGGTCGAGTCCGGTGACCTCGGCCCCGAAATCGGTGGGGTTGGGGGTCACCTTCAGGCCGGGGGCGGTATCGGTGAGGGTCATCGCCACAGTTTGCGTCCGGCCGGCGCCGGCGCCAAGCGAGGAAGCGCTACAGCTCGCCGAAGCCGACCGGTTCCTCCGGCGGCGTCCGCGGCGGGGCGAGCTCAAGCCCCCAGTAGCCGACATCGACCCAGCGCCCGAGCTTGAAGCCGACGTTGCGATAGACGCCGATCGGCTCGAAGCCGAGCGCCTCGTGGAGGCCGACGCTGGCGGCGTTGGGGAGGGCGATGCCGGCAAAGGCGCTGTGGAAGCCCTGGCGGCGCAGAAGGCTGAACAGCGTCCGGTAGAGCCGGCCGCCCAGGCCGGCCCGGTGGTGGGCCCGATCCAGATAGACGCTGACGTTGACCGACCAGCGGTAAGCCGGGCGGGCGGCATGAGGCGCGGCGTAGGCATAGCCGACGGTCCGGCCCTGCCGTTCCGCCACCAGCCAAGGATGTGCCGGGTGGGCGCTCATCCGCGCCACCATCTCCGCCGCCGGCGGTTCGGTCTCGAATGAGATCACCGTCTCCAGCACATAGGGCGCGTAGATTTCAGCGATCGCCGCGGCGTCAGCTTCACGAGCCGGGCGGACGGTCGGGGCGTGGTCGGCCAATCAGCCACTCCATGAACCAGGCCGCGGCGAGCGCGCCGACGACCTCGGCGACAATGAAGGCCGGGGCGGAGCCGGGCGCAATGCCGGCGAAGGTGTTGGTCAGCGAGCGGGCGATGGTCACCGCTGGATTGGCGAAGGAGGTCGAGGCGGTGAACCAGTAGGCGGCGGTGATGTAGAGGCTGACCGCCGCCGGCGTCGCCTCGGGGCGGAACCGGAGCGCGCCCAGGATAGTGGCGATCAGGCCGAAGGTCGCGACCACCTCGGAGAACGCCTGGCCGGGCCCGTCGCGCAGCTTCGCAGAGATCTGCCAGATCGGCTCGCCGAACATGGCGTGGGCGGCGAATACGCCGAGTACGGCGCCGACGATCTGGGCCGCGACGAAGCCCGCGAACGTGGTCCAGCGGAGCTCCCGGCGCACGGCGAAGACCAGCGACACCGCCGGATTGAAGTGCGCGCCCGACACCGGTCCGAACAGCGTGATCAGCACGAACAGGCCGCCGCCGGTGGCGATGGCGTTGGCGAGCAGGGCGACAGCGTTGTTCCCGCTGGCCAGCCGCTCGGCCATGATGCCGGAGCCGACAACCACCGCCAGCAGCCAGGCGGTCCCGACGAGTTCGGCGACGATCCGGCGGCTGGCCGGGAACGGCGCCAGCGGCGGCTCGAGGCTGGCGTCCGAAGGCGCCCCGTTCACGTCTTCTCCGCCGCCTGGCGTCGCCCGCCGATCTCGTCCAGCCGTCGCTGGAGCGAAAGCCGGTCGAGGGCCGAGAGCGGCAGGTTGATGAACACGCCGATGCGGTTGTTCATCATCCGATAGGTGTCGGCGAACGCCAGGGCGACTTCGGCGGGAGAGCCGCTGGCCGCGGCCGGGTCCGGCATTCCCCAGTGCGCGGTCATCGGCTGTCCGGGCCAGATCGGGCAGACCTCGGCGGCGGCGTCGTCGCAGACGGTGAACACGAAATCGAGCTTCGGCGCGTCCGGCTCGGCGAACTCGTCCCACGACTTGGAGCGGAAGTCCTCGGTGCGGTAGTGCAGCCCCCGCAGCAGGTCGAGTGTATGCGGGTTGACCTCGCCCTTCGGCATGGAGCCCGCCGACCAGGCCCTGAAGCGGCCGCGGCCCTCCCGGTTCATGATCGCCTCGGCGATGATCGAGCGGGCCGAGTTGCCGGTGCAGAGGAAGAGCACGTTCAGGGGTTTGGGCGGCGCGTGAGACATCATTCGGTCCTGTTCAGCAGGCGTCGGCGGCGCAGCTCGCCCGCTCGGCGATCGCCTGCAACGGTGCGCAGATAGCCGGATTGCCGCCGCAGCAGTCCTCCATCAGGAACGCCAGCAGGTCGCGCATGCGCTCGTAGGCGGCGGCGTAGATGATCGATCGACCCTCCCGGCGCGAGCTCACCAGGCCGGCGCCGGCGAGGATGCCGAGGTTGGTTGAGAGGGTGTTCGCCAGACTGCCGGTCGCCCGGGCGATGTCGCCGGCGGCCAGGCCCGGTGGTCCGGCGCGGACCAGGAGCCGGAACACTTCCAGCCGGGCCGGGTGGGCGAGGGCCGACAGGGCTTCGATGGTCTCGGCAGCGTCCATGCGGCGGGCCCAGGTGGATAATAATAGTTCTTTATTTCGAGAACTATAGAATCGTCAAGGCTAAGGGCTGTAGCCGGCGTCGGCAACATCGACCACCAGGATGTGGGCCTCGGCGCCCAGCGCGACCCGGCCGCTGAGGTCGAACGCGCCCGCGCCGCTAGCTCCGCATCCCGCGCCGCTGGGCCAGGGCGCAGACGTTGGACGAGCCGATCGGGCCGGTCTCGTCATGCAGCCAGCACTCGCCGATGGCGACACCCTCGGTGGCCCCGTGATTGACGACCTCGAAGCCGATCCATTCGGTCACCGGCAGGCGGTGCAGGTAGAGGGTGATGTCGCTGTTGATGTAGCCCAGCCCCGCGTCGCCGGCGTTGGCGAACGGGCTGGCGAAGTCGGCCGCCAGGGCGACCCGGGCGAACGGGGTCAGCGGCTCGCCGCCGATCAGGTCGCGCACCTCGCTCATCCATAGCCGCTTCTTGCCTACCGAGCCGAAGGCGCCGGAGATCGGCAGGGTGGCCCACATGCCGCCCATCGGGTTGCGGCCGTTCTCCGGTGGCGTGATGTCCTTGGGCAGCGGCGCGTCCCAGGGCGGCGGGCTCCAGACATTGCCGGCCGGGTTCTCGGTGCGGCGCAGCAGCTGGCAGGTGGCCCGGCCCATGCTGATCCCGGCGCTGATGAACTCCGCGTCGACCACCTTGATCCGGTGGCCCTCGCGGACAACCCGGGTGGTCACCTCCACCGGCGACAGGTCCGGCAGGCGGTACATGTCGACGGTCAGCCGGGCGGGAATGAACTCCGGCGCGCCATAATGGCGCTCGATCTCGTTGCCGAGCAGGCCGGCGATCACCCGCCCGTGCAGGGACTTCGGATCCCAGGGGCCGCGGCTGGACGGGGTGGGGACGAAGGTGTCGCCCTCGCGGACGAAGAAGGGTTCGTTGCTCATCGAGCGGAGCTATGGCGGATTCTGGCGGCGAGGGCGAGGGTTTGGCAGCTTCGTGAACGGCCCCACGACCCCTCACCTCACCTCTCCCCGCTTCGCGGGGCGAGGGATACTGAAACAGTGGCGTGCTTGGAGGCGGGGACGCCGCCACCGACCCGTCAGTATCCCTCTCCCCGACCAAAGGTTGGGGAGAGGTGAGGTGAGGGGTGGGGACGGTCTAATACGCCCGGGCGATCAGCACCTCTTCCACGGCGTCCTCGCCGGTGAACAGGCATTTGCCGGCGCCGCCGCTCTGCTCGAGCGGGATGTTGCGCAAGGTTAGTTTCAGCTTCTTCAGCCGCTCGTCCACCGCATCCAGCGCCGCGCCGGTGGGCTTTGACCAGGGCGCGCGGACCCAGCCCTTGAAGGCCGAACCTTCGTCCTCGTCGACGGCGGCGCCGAAGTGGTCGGCCAGTTGGTCGAAGGTGCGGATATCGGTGCGGATATTGGCGGTAAGCCTAGCCTTGGCCTCGGCGTAGAGCGCGGCCTGGATGTCGGCCAGCAGGCCCGGCGCGGCGGCAATGAAGGCGTCGCGGGCCAGGGCGTGAGAGATCACCTTGTCGCCGTCGCGAAGCTTGTCGCGGCGCATGAAGGTGACCTGGCCGCCGGCGGCGTCGCGGGGGCCAAGCTCGACGATCAGCGGCGCGCCCCGGCGGACCCACTCCCAGCGCTTGTCGGCCGAGCGCATGCCGCGCACGTCCAGCAGCGCCCGGGTGCGCTCGCCGAGGGTGGTGGTGGCGTTCAGCGCCTTCACCAGCGCCTCGCCATAGCGGAGCACCTCGGCGTCTTCCGGCTTGTCGCGCAGCATCGGCACCACCACCACCTGGCGGGGCGCGATCGCCGGCGGCAGGCGCAGGCCGTCGTCGTCGCCGTGGGTCATCACCACGCCGCCGATCAGCCGGGTGGAGACCCCCCAGCTGGTGGTGTGGCAATATTCCAGGGTCTCGGCGGCGCTCTGGAAGCGGATGTTCTGGGCCTTGGCGAAGTTCTGGCCGAGGTAGTGGCTGGTGCCGGCCTGCAGCGCCTTGCCGTCCTGCATCATCGCTTCGATGGAGAAGGTGGCCTCGGCGCCGGGGAAGCGCTCGTTCTCCGGCTTCTCGCCGGCGATCACCGGCATGGCCAGGGTGGTCTCGGAGAAGTCGCGATAGACCTCCAGCATGCGCATGGTCTCGGCCCGGGCGTCCTCGCCGTCGGCGTGGGCGGTATGGCCCTCCTGCCAGAGGAATTCCGAGGTGCGCAGGAAGAGCCGCGTGCGCATCTCCCAGCGCACCACATTGGCCCACTGGTTGATCAGCAGCGGCAGGTCGCGGTGGCTCTTGATCCAGCGCTGGAAGGCGTCGCCGATGATGGTCTCGGAGGTGGGCCGCACGATCAGCGGCTCCTCCAGCTCGGCCTCGGGATCGACCACCAGCTGGCCGTCGACGGTTTTCAGCCGGTGGTGGGTGACCACCGCCATCTCCTTGGCGAAACCCTCCACGTGGGCGGCTTCCTTGGCGAAGAACGACAGCGGGATGAACAGCGGAAAATAGGCGTTCTGGTGCCCGGTCTCCTTGATCCGCCGGTCGAGGTCGCGCTGGATCTCCTCCCAGACGCCATAGCCCCACGGCTTGATGATCATCATGCCGCGCACCGGGCTGTTCTCGGCCATGTCCGCCTCGCGGATGACGGCCTGGTACCAGTCGGGGAACGTCGAGCGGTTGCCGGTCATTCGGCTGACGCTCAGGGCGCGTTGCATGGGAGCCTCCTTCAGGAGGCGTTGCATAGCGGCCGTAGGCCGCTCACGCCACCCTAGGCGATGCGGCGGCCGTCGACGACCGCCAGCCGCAGCTTCGGACCGGCGGGACGGGCCTCGGCGCCGTCGAGGGCGCGGATGGCCAGGTCGCGCAGCGGTCCCTTGGCCGGCCGCAAGTGCGCGGAGGTGGACTGGTAGAGGCCGAGGAACCGGTCGGGGACGCCGCCAGGACCGCCCAGCGGCGCGAACAGGATCTCCAGGCGCCGCACCGCGCCGTCGTCGGCGAGCGCCTCGGCGTCGATCACCACCGGCTCGGCGGTGCGCAGGGCCGCGTCGAGAACGCCGGCGAGGTGACGGCGATGATCGGGGCGCCAGAGCAGGTCCACCGGCTCGCCGCGCAGGCCCCGGCCGTGCAGATCGTTGATGGTTTCGCCGGCCAGGCGGAAGCGAAACACCCCGTCGGGATCGCGGACGAGGATGAACGCCTGGGGCAACAGCGCCGCGAACGCCGCCGGATCGATGTCCGAACGGGCCGGTATGCGGCGTTCACCACGCCGCGCTCGCCAATAGTCTATCAACAGTTCGGTGTTCAAATGGAACATCGCCGATCGTCCTTCAGCCCTTCGGCCGCGACCTTCCCAGTAAGACGGGCTGTCGCACGAGGGTTGCAGGAAGCGTCGGGCCAAGCCGGATACGCGCCAAAACGAGACACCGGGCGCGTTTCTTGCTTGCAGACTTGAGCGATGGACCAGGAGAGCCGGCCAATGGCCAATAAGACCCACTTGATGGCGCTTATCGCGGGCATCGGCCTTTGGCTGATGATCGCCGCCGTTCCCGCCGCCGCTTTGGCCGGCACGTGCTGCACCCCGCCGACGCCGCCGGCATCGTGCGGCTGCACGCCGCCGCCGTGCTGCACCCCGCCGACGCCGCCGCCGACCAGCCCGCAGTGCTGTTCGCCGGCGAGCAATATCGTCATTCCCGGCGTCGACGTGTTCGTGGCTCCCAGTGTGGTGGTCAACGTGCAGGCCAACGCCAACGCCAGCGCCTTCTCGGCCGCCGGCGCCCAGGCCTCCACCCAGCCCTTCGTCAGCGGCGGGGGCGGCGGCTTCATCCAGGCCCCCGGCCCGGTCGGCGTGGTCAACCTCGGCGTCTCCGGCGAGACCACCAAGACCGCCTATGAGGCCACTCGCACCCGTTTCGAGAAGGTGGTGATCGAGGCCTTCTGTTTCGATGACAAGGACGTGCCGCACCCGGCTTCGCAGGTGACGCCTGATCGCGACATCGATGAGACCTACGACGGCGAACTCTATCGCTGCATCGCCGGCACCCACATGCAGGTGACCATCGCCCAGTGGAGCGACAAGGTCTCCTTCGAGGGCGGCCAGACCCTGACCTGCCTGAAGGGCGAGGCGCTGTACCACTCGCCCGGCAAGGGCGGCGGCTCGATGGAATGCCGCCCGCAGAAGCCGGCCCGCGACTGCAACGAACGCTCGCTGCTTCGCCGCTTCGGCGCCGGCATCAAGGTGCTGACGCTGCTGATCACCGAGAAATACACCGCCTATCGCGAGGAGACCCATGAGGGCGCCGCCAGCACCGCCGGGGTGATGAGCCTCGACGGCGGCGTCGGCGGGGTCGTCTACTAGCCGCTATCGAAACCACGTCCTCCGCCGCGCCGACCTGGCGCGCGGACGGCGGCAAGGGGGCGCATTCCGGGGGGGAGGCGTCCCCTTTTTTCTTTGGCCGTGCGTGGTTCGAGACGCGCTCTGGCGAGCGCTCCTCACCATGACGAGGTTTGTTGCGGCCCACCCATCTTCGCCATCCTGAGGAGCCGCCCTAGGGCGGCGTCTCGAAGGACGCACCGTCAGCCGGACGTGGGGCGCGCGATCTCCAGGATGGATCGCACGAACGCCGCCTTGCCGTCGGTGTAGGCGGTGCGGTCGTTGCGAAACTGGACAGCCAGCGCGCGCTTCAGGGCCGCATAGTCCGCGGCGGCGCCCGCATGGGCGCGCAGATAGTCCCGGAACCGGATCTGATCGCCGTAGCCGCCCCAGTCCGGCGCGCAGACGTAGAGATGGTGGTCGTGCGCCGCGTATCCGGGCGGGGTGGCGAAGGCCTCACGGCCGACGATCCCCAGGTCGCCCTCGTGCCGATAGCCGAGATCGGCCAGCCGCTCGATCACCGCCGGCAAATCGTCCTTCGAGGCCAGCAGCACCACCAGGTCGATCACCGGCTTGGCCGCCATGCCCGGAACCGCCGTGCTGCCGACGTGCTCGATCGCCGCCGCCAGCTCGCCCAGCGCCGAGGCCAGGCGCCCGCGCAACATTTCGTATCGCTCTGGCCAGGCGGGATCGTAGTCGCTGATCACCACCGGCTCGGGCATCAGTTCGGCTTCGGCTTGACCACCAGCTTCCAGGCCTTGTCGTCCCGCAGCCAGGTCTGCGCCGCCTTCTCGATGGCGGCGGCGTCGACGCGGTCGTAGGCGGCGCCGGCCGATCGCAGGGCGTCCAGCCGGCGCGGATCGGACTGGGCGCCGGCCAGGCCGTCGCGCCAGTACTCGTTGGTGGCCATGGCCTTCTCCAGGGCGTCGATGCGCGGCTTCTTGGCCCGCTCCAGCTCGTCCGGCTTGACCGGATTTGCGCGTAGGTCAGCGGCGATGGCCTGAACGTCGGAGAAGAACAGCGGCAGCTTGTCCGGCGGCTCCTCGACATAGGCGTCGAGGAAACCCAGCCCGGGCCAGACGCGGCTGGCGTTGGAACTGGCCGTCGGCGAATAGGTCACGCCCTCCTTCAGCCGCAGCACGTCCAGCAGCCGCAGCTCCATCACCTCGCCGAGGATGGTGTTGATCCGCGCGCCCTGCGGGTCGGCGAAAAAGTCGGTGGTCGGCCAGGCGATGAAGCCGATCGCCTGATCGGCGCGGCCGGTGTGGGTCTCGACCACCGGGTCGGCGACCGGGGCCGGGAACACCGGGTCGTGGGCCGGCGGCGTCGGCGGCGCCGGATCGGGCCGCTTGGGCAGGGCGCCGAAGGTCTGCGCCACCGCATCGATCGCCTTGTCGACGGTGATGTCGCCGACGACGATCACCTCGATCGAGCCCGACGCCAGCGCCGGCGACACCTGCGCCTTCAGGTCATCCAGGGTCTCGCCGGCGATCTCGGCCTTGCCGGGGAAGGTCCAGCGCCGGTCGCCCGAGCGCAGCAGGCCGTTGAGATCGCGGGCGAACACCCCGCCGTCGGTGGCGTTGTACTGGTCCTCCAGCGTCTCGCCGAAGGTCTTGATCCGCTCGAACGCCTCGGGCCGCCAGCCGGGATCGGTGACATAGGCGGCCAGTTCCTGCAGCTGGGTGGGCAGGTCGCTGGTGCGGGTTTCGCCGGAGAGCGCGAAGGCGTCGTCCTCGGCGGCGAAGTTCATGCTGAACACCTGCCCGGCCAGGGCGCGTTCGGCGTCGTCGGCGGTGATCTGCTTCAGGCCGCCCTCGGAGAACGCCTGCCCGGCCCAGGTCATCGTCTGACGGTCGGGCGCCAGGCCCTCGAGGCCATTGCCGACCCTCACCTTCACCAGCACCTGGTCGTCGCGGAACTTGGTCGGCTTGATAGTCAGCCGCACGCCGTTCTCGAAGCGGATGAACACCGTATCGAGGTCGGTGACGTCCTGGCGGTCGGCGACTTTTCCCGGCGTTCCGAAGTCGGTGTAGGGCCAGTCGACCTGGTGCGGCGCCTCAGGCGCGGTGACCGGCGTGGCGACGGCAGCCTGGAAGGCGGTCTTCAGCGCCGCTTCGCCGCCGTCGATGGGGGTGGGCGACGAGAGGAACACCAGCGGACCGCTGCCCTTGAACACGGTCTTCAGCGTGGCCGAGACTGCCTCCGGGGTCAGGTCCTTGGACAGGCTGTCGAACAGCGCCAGGTCGTCGGCGGGGCTGGTCTCGACCTCGTCGTCGCCAAGAGTGCTGGCGATTTCCTCGGCCATGTCCGGGGTGCGTCGGGTGACCGCGCCGTCGGCGGCCAGCTTCAGCGCCGCGCGCTGCTCGGTGATTTCCCGCGCCAGCTCGTCCGGCCGCACGCCGAAATCAGCCGCCCTGCGTACTTCGCTCTCCGCCGCGGTCAGCGCGGCCTGCCAGTGGTCGGGCTGAGCGTTGACCACCACGGCGGTGATCTCTTCGGCGCGGAGCTGATCGCCGCGGATGGCGCCGGCGCTGATGAACGGCGGGTTCTGGCCGCGGGCAAGGGTGGCGAGGCGGCGGTTCAGGACCGCCAAGCCCAGCCGCTCCAGCCATTCGCGGCGGCGGCGGGCAACCGTGTCAGCCGTGAGGTCCGGCGGGGTGACCCAGGCTAGCTGCAGGGTGGTCTGGGCGCCCGGCTCTATGGTGAGGCGATAGTCGGCGCCCCGCTTCTCGACCTTGCCCAGGTCAGGATCGCCGCCGGCCGGGGCGTCGTTCTTCCAGTCGCCGAACCTGGCGGTGATCTTGGCCAGCATGGCGTCCGGGTCGAAGTCGCCGACCGCGATCAGCGTCGCGCGATCGGGGCGATAGTACTTGTCGTAGAAATTGGCGATCTGGGCCCGCTGGGCGTTCTGGATCACCGGCACAAGGCCGATCGGCCAACGCTTCGGCGGCAGCTGGCCGCTCATCAGGAAATCCAGCCGCGACTTGGTGATCCGGTAGGCCGGCGTATCGCGCACCCGCTCCTCCGAGAGGATCACCCCGCGCTCGCTGTCGATGTCGGCCTGCCGCAGCAGCAGGTTGCCGCCGACATCCCGCAGCAGCATCAGCGCGGTGTCGATGGAAGCGTCATCGGATTTGGGCATGTCCAGCTTGTACAGGGTCGAATCGAAGCTGGTCTGGGCGTTGGTGTCGGCGCCGAAGGCCAGGCCCAGGCGCTGCAGCACCTTCACCATCTCGCCGCGATCCTGCACGGACTTCGAGCCGTTGAAGGCCATGTGCTCGAGGAAGTGCGCCAGCCCCTGCTGGTCGTCGGTCTCCATCATCGAGCCCGCGGCGATGTAGAGGCGCAAGGACGCCTGCCCGGGCGGGGTGGCGTTGCGCATGATCGCATAGCGCAGGCCGTTGGGCAGGGCGCCGAAGCGGATGTTGGGGTCGGCGGCGAGATCCGAGCGCGACTGCGGCCATTGTCCCGGCTTCAGCTTAGGCGCGGGCGCTTCGGCCTTGACGACCGGCGGGTGCGCCGCGCTCGTGGGCGGCGTCTGGGCGAACGCCGCGGCCGAGACGGTCAGGGCGGCGATGGCGGCCAGGGCCGCGCGTTGCAGTCGGATCATGAAGTCTCTCGAAGCGCCGGGCGGCGGACCATGCCCGCCGTCAAAGGCTGGTTCAAGGCGCGATTGCGCCCCGCGCGGAGGGCGCGGGCGGCTGGGACCAGAGGGAGGGAGAGGGTGTCGGCCGGGTCGCGCGCCAAACCCGGAGGGGCTGGGGGGGCTGTTCAGGATCCGGGACCGGCGTTGAGCGCCCGACCGACGATGTCCTTGTCGCAGGCGGATAAGGCCCCGAAAGGACCAGACTTAGGCCCTTTGGCGCCCTTCGGGCTGTGTTCGGAAGGATACAGATCGGTAATGATCGGCGCGGTGCGACCTTACGGGGCCTTGCCGCCGAACCGTGTTTGATCGAAAAAAGCCACCAACGAGTGCTTGGCGGCCGGTATGTCCCCGGTCGCTGGGGAGAGGGGAAGGCCCGCACGGCCTCGCGGAGGTGATGAGCCTCCGTCGCGGTGAGCCTGGACTTTAGAGCGCCGGCAAGGGCGGTCCCGCAAGGGGTCGCCCTTTTGCTTGCCTGGCGGTCGGCGGTCAGTTGCTCGGGGTCGAGACGTAGAAGGTGCCGCTGTTGCCCACCGCCGTTGCGGTGGAGCGGACCGAGCGGGCGCCGTTGGTCAGGGCGATGGAGGCGGTGGCGCTGGCGTCGCCGTTGTTGGTCTGGCTGTTGGTGACGTTCATCACCCCGCCGCAGCTGGAGCAGGCGAAGCCCGTGGCCGCGTTGCCCATGGCGGTGGAGGAGACGTTGACGTCGTAGCCGTTGTCGCCGCCGAAGCTGGCGATGGATTCCACCCCGCCGGCGCCGTTGACCTGGACGTTGTTGAGCACCGTGCTCGGGCCTTGATTGCCGGCCATCACCGAGTTGCCGACGCCGTAGGCGCTGACCGTGGCGCCGCCGAAGGCGTAGGAGGTCTCGACGCTCTGGGCGCGGACGTAGGACTCGTTGTCCTGGTTGTCGGAGACACTCAGCGGGCCCTCGGTGTTGGTGGCGCTGATGTTGTTGCCGGTGGCGGTGGCCGAGGTGTTGGTCACCTCGCTGTTCCCCAGATTGACGAACTCGGTGCCCTGGGTGATCGCGCCGTCGTTGGTCTGGGTGACGCCCAGCGTCTGATTGACCACGCCGGAGGTGGTGCTGGTGACGTTGTTGCCCGCGCCGATCGAGGCGAACTGGCCCTGGTCGGTGACATCGCCGAGGATCGCGCCGCCGTTGGCCGCGACGATCGAGGCGTTGGTTTGGGTCGCGGTGACGTTCAGCGCCGAGTCCGACGTGCCGAAGGTCTGGCTGTTGGCGATCGCCTGGGCGGTCAGCGACAGGTCCGTGCTCGTGGCGTTCGGCCCCTCGATCTGGCTTTCGGCGTCAATCGGCGCGCAGGGGCCGCCGGTCGACGCGCAGTTGGTGGTGGCCGGCTGGGTGATGCTCTGATTGTAGCTGCCCGACAGCGTTCCGCCGCCGGAGATCACCGATGTGCCGGTGTTGCCGGTGGCCGCGGTGAACACCTCGGCGGTCGGGCCGACGTCGGTGGTCACGTTCAGCACTGTCTGCGCCTGGACGTTGTTCGACGCCGTCTGGGCCGAGGTCACGGCCAGGTTGCCGGTCACCACCGAACCGGTGAAGCTGTTGCCGGTCGAGGTGGTTGTGGCGGTGGTGTCGCTGGAGGCCGTCACCACGTCGAGCGTCTGCGACGAGAAAACGTTTCCCGCCTGCGTCTGGTCGTTGGTGACCGTCTGGCTAGTAGCGGTCGCGAACCACAGCGCTGACAGCGGGATCGCGGCGATCGTCCCAACGATTCGGATCTTGGCGTGTCGCGGCATTGTTGGTTTCCACATTGTTGTAGGCAGGCACGAAGGCGCCGGTGACGCCGGTGGTCGCGCCGCTTCCCAGGGGATCGGTCTGCATGCAGGCCTCGGGACCGGACATGCCGTAGAGATTGGCCACCATTTCCACCGTGGCGCGCTCGATCACCGAGCGGACGCCCAGCTGCAGGGGCTCCAGCGCCCCTTCGCCGGCGGAGAGGTCGAAGGCGTTGCCGTTGAGGATCTTGAACACGCCGGCGCCGATCTGGTGGGCGACGATCTGCTTTTGGTAGGAGATCACGTCGACCACTTCGAGGGTGCGGGTGTTGATCAGGCGCAGGTCCAGGCCGACGTTCATCACGAACACCGTGCCGCCGAGCGAGCCCTTCAGATCCTGCGTGTTGAGGCCGCCGCCGTCGAAATTGGCGCCGCTCGAGCGGATGTTGAAGTTCAGCTCGGTGACGCCGCCGGCGAGATAGAAGTCGGAACCCGGGACCTGGCCGGCGAGGATGCGCCGGTAGTCCGTGGGGGTCTGGGCGCCGGGGGTCGGGTGGTCGCTGATCAGCTTGTTGTTGGCGTACTTCAGCTCCAGTTCGGAGACCGAGGTGTCGTAGCGCTCCACCAGCGGCACGCCGGCCTTGGCGAAGGCGCTCATCGCCATCAGCGAGGCGCCCTGGGTGACCTTGCGGCCGGAGCCGTCGGATTCTTCCTTGCCGGTGTAGTCGGCGATCCGGCCGACCGCGATCCGCGGCGCGTTGACGTGGTGGGCCCTGGCGTATTCGGCCAGGCAGACCAGCGCCGCCGAATAGGGCGTCGGATTGGCCACCACCGGCGCATCGCCTTCCGGCGTGGCGTAGAGTCCGTTGGACCCCGCCACCGGCGCTGCGCAGGCCGACAGCGTCAGACCCACCGAGGAAAGAAGAGCGACCAGGCGTTTGCCGGCGCTGAATTTATTGACCATTGCTGACGCCCCCACTCAGCGACGAACTGGCGCTGATGTTGCCGCTATTTGTTTGCTTGGAATTGACGATCACCGTGTTGTTGTTGCCTTCGGTGACCACCACGAGGTTGTTGCCCACCGCCGAAGCGTCGCCGGAGGCCCCGACACCGGCGACGGTGTCGAAGGCGCCGCTGGCGCCGGCGTTGGAGAAGACACTGCTGTCCGATCCCGCCTCGATCACCCCGTCGACGACCACCAGATTGCCGTTGGCGTCCCGCATCTGCGGGTTCACCGGCTGGTTCTCCTCGTCGGAGGTGCGACCGTAGCCTGCGTTGTAGCTACCGGAGTTGGCGGTCATGGTCTGGGCGTTGGCGCCGGCGGCCATCGCCAGACCCGAGAGGGCCAGGACGAAAACCAGGGCGCGTTTGCCGTTGGATAGATGACGAGCCATGCGCGTTGCGCTCCGCTACGGGACAAGACGGCAACCCCCAAGCAACCGCCGTGCCAGAATGAGGACAGGGGCGTTCTTACGGGCAAACCCCTGCTTAATTGGTTAAGGAGACCCCCAGGTTTGGCGTCTTCGCCGGGCCGGATTCGCTAGAGGAATGGCGCGCTAAAGTGGACCAGGGTGAACTCGACGAATTCGGCGAAACGAGGCCGGCGCGCGAACCGCTGTTCAATGTCCCGTGGACCATTCTGGTTCTCTGTCTGGGACTGATCGGCCTCTACGAGATCCAGACTCTGACCATTTCCGAACCGGCGCTGGACGGCCTCGGCGTCTCGGCGGCGGCGCTGCGGGCGGGCCGGTGGAGCACGCTCTTCACCGCCATGTTCCTGCACGAAAGCTGGCCGCACGTGCTGGTCAACGCCTTGAGCGCCTTCGCGTTCGGACCGCCGACCGCGCGGCTGATGGGATTGGGTCCGCGCGGCGCGGCCTCGTTCTTCGCCTTCTACCTGACCTGTGGCCTCCTGGCCGGTCTGGGCTTCGTTGTTCTCAACCTTAACAATGCCGACGCGGCCGTCGGCGCGTCCGGGGCCATATCGGGATTGGTGGGCGCCGCGTCGCGGCTGATCGATGGGCGCGGGCGGATCGGGCCGATGCTCGGACGCACGGTGATCGGCATGGGGCTGGCCTGGAATGTCGCCAACTACCTGTTCGGCGCGACCGGCCTGACGCCGGGCGCCGGCGGGGCGCCGGTGGCCTGGCAGGCGCACCTGGTGGGCTATGTGGCCGGGGTGCTGCTGATCGGCCCCTTCGCGCGCCTGGCCGGCGTTCGGGATGTTGCGTTCACGCAATAGAGTTTTGCTTGGCGGATCAATCGGCGAGAGAGTCCGGTCTCAATGGGAGCACGGGAGGAAACGCCATGCTTGTATCCCAGATCGTCAAGAACAAAGGCGACATGGTCTTCACGGTCGCTCCATCCGAGAGCGTCGGGGCGGTCGCCGCCTTGCTGCACGCCCGGCGGGTCGGCGCCATGGTGGTGCTGGACGGCGACCGCGACGTCGCCGGCATCGTCTCCGAGCGCGATATCGTCCGGGTGGTCGCCGAGCGCGGCGCCGAGGGCCTGGCGCTCACCGTCGCCGACTGCATGACCCGCGACGTGATCTTCGCCGAGCCGCAGGAGACGGTGGATTCGCTGCTGGAGCGGATGACCGATCGGCGCATCCGCCACCTGCCGGTGTGCAAGGACGGCCGCCTGGTCGGGATCGTCTCCATCGGCGACCTTGTGAAGAGCAAGATCGCCGAGACGGTGGCCGAAGCGGAAGGTCTGAAGGCCTATATATCGGCCTGATCGGCCAGGGCCGGCGCGCTCAGAGACCGACGCCGAGGCGGCGGGAGTAGAGGTCGCCGACCTTCGAAGCCGCCACGCCGGCGCTGAAGCAAGCCTACTCTCCCCGCTGGCCGTGCAGCACCTGGACTTTCTCCAGAGTGATCAGGCCGATGTCTTTCAGCCCGGCGAGCTCGGCGGCGAAGTCGCGCAGCTTGGCCTCGTCGTCGACGATCTCGATCACCATCGGCAGGTTGGCCGACAGATCGAGGATGGTGGCGGTGTGCAGCCGGGTCGAGGCGCCGTAGCCCATCGGTCCGCGCAGGACCGTCGCCCCGGCCAGGTGCGCCGCGCGGGCCTTCAGCACGATCGACTCGTAGAGCGGCTTGCCGCCATCGCGGCTGGCTTCCTCGGTGTAGATACGCATGAGGGCGGCGTCGGGGGACATGATTTGAGCCGACCCTAACGATCCTGCTATGGCCCCGCAACGCGTGCGGCTAACCTCGCCGGCGCAACGGGGATTCTGGTCGGTTGGTCACCTATCTGTGGATCGCGCTTGGAGGCGCGCTGGGCAGCGTGGCGCGCTACGGGGCCTCCAGCCTGATCGCCCAATGGTTCGGCGAGACGTTTCCGTTCGGGACCCTGGCGGTGAACATCACCGGCTCGCTGGTGATCGGCTTCTTCGCCGCCCTCACCGGGCCGGATGGGCGACTGCTGGTCGGCCCGGACGCGCGCACCTTCGTGATGGTGGGCATCTGCGGCGGCTACACCACCTTCTCGTCGTTCAGCCTGCAGACCCTGAACCTGGTGCGTGACGGCGAGTTGGCCCTCGCCGGAGCCAACATCATAGGCTCGGTGGTCGCCTGCCTCTTCGCCGTCTGGCTGGGCTATGTGGCCGCCACGGCGCTCAACCAGGCCCGCGGAGGGTGACCGGCGATCCCCGTGCAATGTTAAGTTTCCGCCGCTAGTTTAGGCCCGATGACCGCCACCCTCGACTCGGATGCTTCCGCCGCCGCCGGCTTCGGCCATCGGCTGATCCCGCCTGGTGATCCGCTGGAGGGCGCGACCTTCGACGCCATCTACGACGCCAAGATCAAGCCCGAGCTGATCAAGTGCGAGGCCGAGCGCAAGAGCGCGATGCAGACCTTCATCGTCACCCTGCTGGCCGGGGTGGTGGTGATCTTCCTCGAGTACGTCATGACGCCGAGGTTCTTTCCCGGCGTCGCCGCGCCCAGCATCTACATTCCGATCGTCACCGGGGTGATCGCGATGGTGCTGGCCTACCTGCCGCTGGGCAAGGTGGCGGAGAAGGCCAAGCTCAGCGTCATCACGGCCCTCTGCGAGCCGCTCGGCGTCACCTATGCGCCCAAGGGCGCCGACGGGCCGGCGTTCGAGACCTTCCTGGAGCTGAAACTGCTGCCGCAGCCCAGCGAGAAGGCGTTCCAGGATTTCTTAAGCGGCAAGCGCGGGCCGATCGACTTCGCGCTCTGCGAGGCGACCCTGACCCAGGGCTCCGGCAAGAACCGCCGCACGGTGTTCCAGGGCCAGCTGTTCCGCCTGACCACGCCCAAGCCGCGCCTCTCCACCACGGTGGTGGCGCGCAACAGCGGGTGGATGAACCGATTCGAATGTCCGTCGGGGCTGCAGTCGGTGGGTCTGGAGGACCCTAAATTCAACAGCGACTTCGCCGTCTTCGGTTCCGACCAGGTCGAGGCGCGGGAGATCCTGACGCCCAGCTTCATGCAGGAGCTGGTGGATCTGGAGAGCGGCTACGCCGGCTCGCACCTGCGCTGCGCCTTCTGCGGACCGGACCTGCTGATCGCGGTGGAAGGCGCCAATCGCTTCGAGATCGGCAGCATGTTCTCGACCCTGGTCGAGCGATCGCGCGTGGAAGGGATCGCCCGGGACATCGAGCAGGTGTTCAAGATGATCGACGCGTTCGCCGCCGCGTGAAGACGCTGGGCCTGATCGGCGGGATGAGCTGGGAGAGCACCACGCTCTATTACCAGCTGCTCAATCGGATGGCCCGCGATCGGCTGGGCGGCCAGCATTCGGCCAAGCTGATCCTCTGGTCGGTGGATTTCGCCCCGGTGGCGGCGATGCAGTCGGCCGGCCTGTGGGACGAGGCCACCAGCCTGATGGTCGACGCGGCCCGGCGGCTGGAGACGGCGGGCGCCGAGGCGATCGTCATCTGCGCCAACACCATGCACAAGATGGCCGACGACGTGCAGGCCTCGATCGGGGTCCCGCTGGTCAATGTCGCCGACGCCACCGCCGCGGCCGTGCGCAAGGCCGGGATCAAGCGGCCACTGCTGCTGGCCACCCGCTATGTGATGGAGCAGAGCTTCTACCGCGACCGTCTGCGCCGGGGCGGCATCGAGTGCCTGACGCCCGCGGAGCCCGACAGGGCCCGGCTGCACGCGATCATCTTCGACGAACTGGTCCAGGGGCGCTTCAAGCTGGCCTCCAAGGACGCGGTGATCGCCATGACCGAGAGCGCCGTGCGCGGCGACGGCGCCGACGGGGTGATCCTCGGC
>Ga0302279_10001316_pt1 | contig 35389 bp, 39 predicted proteins | sample III_Bog_N3_3_FD_194541 | JGI IMG/M metagenome (GOLD analysis project Ga0302279, IMG submission 194541) | Peat permafrost microbial communities from Stordalen Mire near Abisko, Sweden - III_Bog_N3_3 | ecosystem: Environmental > Terrestrial > Soil > Wetlands > Peat | place: Sweden: Abisko...
CGAGATCGAAGCGACCGTGCGACGCTACGGCATTGAATGCGACTGGGAACGAACGGGAGAACTGCGCGTCGCGGTCGCCCCCTGGCAGTTCGCCGGGATGATTGAAGAGGCGAGACTGCGCAACGAAATGGGTGACCACGTCGAGGTCTTGGACCGTGACGCGGTGCGCGCTCGCATCCACTCCCCCCTTTATGAGGGCGCGATCTTCGACCACGACGGCAACGCGCTGGTGGACCCCGCCCGCCTCGTGTGGGGACTCGAGCGAGCCTGTATCGCGGCCGGGGTGCGGATCTTTGAGAACTCCAAGGTCGAACGTCTCGAGGACGTGCGCGGTGGCGTGCGGGTCCATACGCCCTACGGTGCGGTCACCGCGATGAAGGTGGCCCTCGCGACGAACGTCTTTCCCTCGCTCATCCGCCAAGCTCGCAAGTACGTCGTACCGGTCTTCGACTACGCGCTCGTCACCGAGCCCCTCTCCGACGAGCAGCTGGCCAGCATCGGCTGGTCGGGTCGAGAAGGTGTGGCCGACTCCGGCAATCAGTTCCACTACTACCGCCTCACCAAGGACAACTCCATCCTCTGGGGTGGGTACGACACGATCTACAACTTTCGGGGCAAGGCTCGACAACACGTCGACTTCAACGCCGCCACCTACGCCACCTTGGCCACCCACTTCCTCAAGACCTTCCCGCAGTTGGCGGGACTCAAGTTCACCCACGCCTGGGGCGGGGCCATTGACACCTGCACGCGGTTCTCGCCGTTTTGGGGCACCTCGCACGAAAAGAAAGTCGCCTACGTGATGGGCTACACCGGTCTGGGCGTCGCGTCGACGCGCTTTGGCGCCAGCGTGATGCTCGACCTCCTCGACGGCCTCGACACCGAACGGACGCGACTGACGATGGTGCGCAAAAAGCCCGTGCCGTTCCCCCCCGAGCCGTTTCGCTGGATCTTCATCCGCATCACGCAGTGGTCGCTCCAACGTGCGGACGACCACGAAGGCCGCCGAAACCTCTGGTTGAAGCTGCTCGCCTTCTTTAACCTCGGTTTCGACTCGTAGCCAGTCGCTTCGAGCTACTCCTCGGTGCCGTCGCCCTTGGACATGAGGTCGGCGATCGAGTTCACGACCGTCGGGTCCGTCAACGTCGTCACGTCGCCGAGCGGCCGGTTCTCGGCCACGTCGCGCAACAGGCGCCGCATGATCTTGCCCGAACGCGTCTTGGGTAGCTCGGGCGTCAAGATGATCTGACGGGGCTTGGCGATGGGGCTAATGACCTTGGCGACGTGGTCCCGCAAGGCTTCGATCGTCGCGGTCTGGTCCTTCTCGGCGTCCTCGGCTGAGAGTTTCAAGGTCACGAACGCGACGATGGCTTGTCCGGTCGTGGGGTCCGACGCTCCCACCACCGCCGCCTCGGCGACCGCGGGGTAGCCCACGAGGGCGTGCTCCACTTCCGTCGTCGAGAGCCGGTGTCCCGAGATGTTCATCACGTCGTCGATGCGACCGAGCAACCACAGGTCGCCGTCTTCGTCCTTCTTCGCGCCGTCACCAGCGAAGTAGAGGCCGGGGAACCGCGCCCAGTAGGTCTCCTTGAAGCGCTCGGGGTCACCGTAGATGCCACGCGTCATTGAGGGCCACGGGTGGGTCACCACGAGGTACCCGCCCTCGCCGTTGCCGACGGAGTTTCCTTCGTTGTCGACGACGTCGACCATGATGCCCGGAAGCGCCTTCATCGCGGCACCGGGCTTGGTGGCGGTGATACCGGGCAGTGGCGAGATCATGATCGCGCCGGTCTCGGTCTGCCACCAGGTGTCGACGATCGGGCAGCGGTTACCGCCCACGTGCTCTCGGTACCACATCCAGGCTTCGGGGTTGATCGGCTCGCCGACGGTACCCAGTAGTCGCAAGCTCGAGAGGTCCTTGCTCGCGGGGTGTTGGTGTCCCCACTTCATCAACGTGCGAATCGTGGTCGGCGCGGTGTAGAGGATCGACACCTTGTTCTCTTCGATGATGCGCCACCAACGGTCGCGCCCGCCGGAGTCGGGTAACCCTTCGTACATCACCGAGGTGACGCCATTGATCAAGGGTCCGTAGACGATGTAGCTGTGTCCCGTGATCCACCCGATGTCGGCCGCGGTCCAGCAGACGTCGGTGTCGGGCTTCACGTCGAAGATGTTGTAGTACGTCGTCGCCGCTTGGGTCAGGTACCCCCCGGTCGTGTGAAAGATGCCCTTGGGCTTCGCGGTCGTGCCCGAGGTGTACATGATGAGCATCGTGTGTTCGGCGTCGAATGACTCGGGCGCGTGCGTGTCGGCCTGCTTGTCGACGATGTCGTGCCACCAGTGGTCGCGGCCCTCCACCCACTCGACGTCACCCTTGGTGCGCTGAACCACGAGGACTGCGCGCACGTTCGGACAACTCTTGAGCGCCTCGTCGACGGCGGGCTTAAGGGGCGCCGCCGCGCCGCGCCGGAACGCCCCGTCGGCCGTCACGACGACCTGACAGTCCGAGTCGAGGATGCGACTCGAGAGCGACTCCGCGGAAAAGCCCGCGAAGATCACCGAGTGCACGGCGCCGAGTCGCACGACCGCGAGCATCGTGACGATCGCTTCGGGGATCATCGGCATGTAGACCGCGACGCGGTCACCGGACTTGACGCCGAGTTCGCTCAGCGCGTTGGCGGCCTTGGCGACCATCTTCTGCAACTCGCCGTAGGTGATGGTGCGCGATTCGCCTTCGGCGTCGCCCACCCAGTGGTAAGCGACCTTGTCACCCTTGCCGGCTTCGACGTGGCGATCGACGCAGTTGTACGACGCGTTCAGCGTGCCGTCGCTGAACCACTTCGCGAACGGTAAGTCCCACTCGAGCGTCTTGGTGGGCGCCTTGGTCCAGGTGAGTCGATCGGCCTGGGTTCGCCAGTAGGCGATCGGATCGGCCGCGGCCTCTTCGTAGATGGAGGGTTGCGCATTCGCGTGCTTTGCGAACTCCTCGCTTGGTGGAAAACTGCGCGTCTCTTCCAGCCACGCTTCCAGCTTTGCTTCAGTCATTACGTTCCCCCGCTCTGTGGTGCATTGTCACTACGAATTTGAATCCCCCGCCGATGGTCGGCTGAAGTTGAGAGTACTGCGCTTTGTGTCGTAGATGCCAACAGCGCCCGATCCTTTCGGAGCGGGCGCTGTTGGCGGTTGGGTCCGGTGGCGAGCCACCAGTGACCCCTACGTTAGCCTCGCGGACCGACCGGAAGCACAACTTTGCCGTGGGTCGAGTTGATGACACCCGCGGCCGAGGCGTACCAGGCGGCGATCGCCGTGGCGATACCCGTCCAGCCACCGATGTGCGTGATGGTCGCGTGCCCCGCGCCCCACGCGCCAATGGTCAGGAAAATGAAGGTGATCGACAGCAAGACGAACACCGTCAAGACCGCCATGTTCACCTTCGTCGCCGCCACCGTCATGTAGAGCGTGAAGATTGTCCAGCCCACCAAGAAGATGCCCACGGTGTCCGTGCCGCCTCCCGGCAGGGCGAACTTGTACAGGGCGTAGAGCGAAAGCCAGAACGCGCCATATGACGTGAACGCCAACGCCGCGAAGGTGTTCTTTCGCACGAACTCCCACATACCTGCGAGCAACTGTGCACTACCCCCGTAGAAGAACGCCAAGGCGAGCGCGGCTTCGACGCCCGCACCCTTCCATAAGTTGGCGTTCGCACTACTGAGGGCGAACGTCGTCATGGCGAACGCCGCTAGTCCTAAAGGACCCGGGTCCGCTACTTTCTCATCGGCCATGTAATTCCCCCCAATTAAGGTTCACTTACGAACCACCAAGATGATGGTTCGTAAGAGATTTAACACCACCGAAGACCCTCGTCGCACGACTAATTCGCCGATTGCGTGACGTGATTCACAATCTTCCTCGCGTTACTCATAAGTAACCGCTGTAATCACGGCGAAATGCGGCCGAAACCTTCCCGACACTTTTCTCAGGAGCGTCGCGTCAATTCAGCGCGTCGCGAAACGAACGGACGAACTCTTCGACGTCGCGCACACTCGCGCCGTCCAAGATGACCTTGACGAGCGCCGCGCCCACGATGGCGCCGTCAGAAAACGACGCGGCTCGAGCCGCTTGTTCGGGCGTCGAAATACCGATCCCCACGTAGATCGGCACGTCACTTTCTTCCCGCAGCGAGGTGACCACACGCTCGGCGTCACCGTCGTCACCCCCCGCACCCGTGACCGCCATACGGGCTGAGGCGTAGATGAATCCTCGACTGTGCGCGGCGATCTCTTTGATGCGCGCCTTGGGCGTCGAGGGGGCCGCTAAGAACACGGTGGCGACGTCGTGGGCCGCACAGGCGCTTCGCCACTCCCCCGACTCCTCGAGCGAGAGATCGGGCACGATCGCTCCACTCAGGCCCGACTCGCGGAGCCGCCCGGCGCTGCGTTCGAGACCGAAGTGTAAGAAGATGTTGTAATACGTCATCGCGATGAGCGGTACGTCGCAATCGATCGACGCGAGGTCCTGGAGCACCGACTCGATGGTGGTGCCCCGTTGGAGGGCACGCAGCCCCGCCTCTTGAATCACCACGCCGTCCATCATCGGGTCCGAGAACGGCAAGCCGACCTCGATGGCGTCGGCGCCGCCCGCGACGGCGGCCTCGATGTGGTGCACCCACTCGTCGGTAGCGCCCGCCATGAAGTACGGCACGAAGGCTTTGCGGCCACCGGCGCGCACGTCGCGCAGTTGCGTCTCCAACGACGTCACGACTGCGCCTCGAGCATGGCGCGCACCTGGGCGACGTCCTTGTCCCCACGCCCCGAGAGGTTGAGGAGCACCGTCGAGCCCGACGGCAGGAGTCGGCCCGCTTCTCGCATCACCCACGCGACGGCGTGCGCGGTCTCGAGCGCGGGAATGATGCCTTCGCTCTCGCTGAGTAGTCGCATCGCGGGGATCACCTCCTCGTCGGCGACCGCGAAATACCGCGCGCGTTCGATCGCGGCGAGGTGGGCGTGCTCGGGGCCAATGCCGGGGTAATCGAGGCCGGCCGAGATCGAGTGCGCTTCTTCGATCTGGCCGAACTCGTCTTGGAGCAAGAGCGATCGCATGCCGTGTAAGACACCGGGCGAACCGGTGCGCACGGCCGCGCCACCGGCCGCTTCCACGCCGTAGAGGTGTGCGCTCGTGTTGGCGAATCCGGAAAATACACCGGCCGCGTTCGATCCCCCACCCACGCACGCCACCACCGCGTCGGGGGTCCCGACACCGAGTTCGTCGAGTTGTCGCGCCGCCTCGGTCCCGATGATGCTCTGGAACTCTCGCACCATCCAGGGGAACGGGTGGGGTCCCATCACCGAACCCAGGCAGTAGTGCGTGTCCTTAACGCAGGTCACCCACTCGCGCATGGCTTCGTTCACGGCGTCCTTGAGGGTCTTGGAGCCGGACGTCACGGGCACCACTTTTGCCCCTAAGAGCTCCATGCGAAACACGTTGAGTTCTTGACGTCGCGTGTCGAGTTCACCCATGAACACGGTGCAGGAGAGACCCATTCGAGCCGCCGCCGTGGCCGTGGCGACGCCGTGCTGGCCGGCGCCGGTTTCGGCGATGACGCGAGTCTTGCCCATGCGCTTGGTCAATAGGGTCTGTCCCACGACACTGTTGATCTTGTGCGAACCCGTGTGGGCCAAATCCTCGCGCTTGGCGAAGAGGTTCACGCCCAGACGAGCCGAGAGTCGCGGCAGTGGTGTCACCGGCGTCGGGCGTCCCGCGAACTGTCGAAGGACGGTGTGGAACTCATCGAGGAACGCGGTGTCGTGCCAGGCGTCGCGAAAGGCTGTTTCGAGCTCCAAGCACGCCGGGATCAAGGCCTCGGGAACGAAACGACCGCCGAACTCGCCGAAACGCCCTCGCCCGTCCGGTGTTCCCATGACGTTCTGCGTTGTAGTCACCTCACTCCTCTCGCGACGCAAACGCGCGTCGAGCGTTGGTGACAAAACTAGTGACCGCTTCGTGGTCCTTCGTCCCCGGGGAGCGTTCGACCCCACTCGCGCTGTCCACACCGATGATGGTCGTTGACTCGATCACCGCAGCCACGTTCGCCGGGTTCAGACCCCCCGCCGCGATCACCGGTACCGCGAAACGACGGTCCTTCAGTCGCGTCCACGCGTGGGTGACGCCCGACCCCGGACGCGGCCCATCGACGAGGACCGCGTCGACGCGCGCTTCGTCGAACTCATCAAAGTCGAGGCCCTCGATGTTGAGTGCTTTGACGACGATCAACGATCGTTCGCGCAGTGCGTCGAGCAGCGTCCCCGAGAGGGCGTCGTGAAGTTGGACCATCTCGACGTCGAGCTCGTCGAGGTCGCGGAGAATCTCGTCGTCACCGCTCCCTCGGTAGATGGCGCAGCGCCACAGCGCGCCGTCGGTGGCGCTGATGAGCTCCCGCGCCATCTCGAGGGAGACCCGTCGGGGTGAGCCCACGGCCAGATTGACCCCAATGGCGCTCGCACCCGCGCGCGCCGAAAACTCGGCGTCCTCGACGGTCGTGACGCCGCAGATCTTGACGAATCCTGGGTCGAAGGGACTAGGCACGTTGGACGGTGGGCACCAACGAAAAAGCCTTCACCGTGGCGCTGGTGTCGACCGCCGTCACGAACGCTTCGCCCACCAGCACCGCATCAAACCCGGCGTTGGCGGCGCGCTCCACGTCGTTGACACTCGCAATACCCGACTCACAGACGGTCAGTGCGTCACGAGGGAGCGACGCGATGACTCGTTCGGCGCGCTTTACGTCGACGTCGAAGGTTCGCAGATCTCGCTGGTTGACGCCGATGATCCGCGCACCGGCGCCCAGCGCGCGGCGGGCCTCTTCTTCGTCGTGGACCTCAACAAGGGCGTCGACGCCGCAGCGCTCGGCCACCTCGAGAAAGGACTGCAGTTCGTGGTCACTAAGGGCGGCCACGATCAACAGCACCGCGCCCGCGCCCGCGAGCGCGGCGTCGAGGATATCGTTCTCGCTCACCGTGAAGTCCTTGCGGAGCAGCGGCAACTCGACGCTCCTACGCACCTGGGCCAAGTCCTCAAGCGACCCCGCGAAGAACTCCTGATCCGTCAGGACCGAGATGGCGCTGGCGCCCGCGTCGCGATACGTGGCGGCGAGTACGGCCACGTCGAGGTCGGCGGCGAGTTCACCCTTGGATGGCGAGCGACGTTTAACCTCGGCGATCACCTTGATGAACGGCGACGAGCCTTGTCGGAGTACCAAGACGAAGGAGGGGCCCGAATAGCGAACCTCGTCGATTCGCGCACGCCACTCGCGTTCATCGAGTTGAGCGCGCGATCGATGGCTCGCCAGAATCTCGTCGAGGTAGGTTGGCGTCATCTCGAAATCGTAGTTGGACGAGAACCCGGAGTGACCGTGAGTAACGTTGGTCCATGGCGCTCATCAGGTACGGAGGTCTCTAACGTGGAGTCGTTCGCTCTCGAAGTCCTCAACCCACTGGTTCGTGGTGACGACCTCGATCGAGAGGCGGCGCGCCGGGCGCTCGCCGAGATTCTCGACGGTCGCGTCGACGCGGTACTCATTGCGAGCTTCCTCACGGCCCTCACCGCCAAGGGCGAAACGGCGGACGAGATGACGGGGTTCATCGACGCCATGATCGCTTCGGCGACCACGTTTCAAGTTGGACCCGAGGTGATCGACGTCGTTGGCACGGGCGGCGATCAGCTCCACAGCGTGAACGTCTCGACCATGGCCGCGCTGGCCGTCGCGGGCTGCGGGGTCCCGGTCGCCAAACACGGCAACCGCGCCGCGTCCTCGTCCGTCGGTTCCGCCGACGTCCTCGAAGCGCTCGGCGTGCGACTGGATGTCACCGCGGAGATCGTGCGCGCGTGCGTCGAAGAAGCGGGTATCGGGTTCCTCTTCGCGCCGACGTTTCACCCCGCGCTGGCCCACCTAGGTCCCATTCGCCGAGCGCTCGGTTTTCGAACGATCTTTAACGTGTTGGGACCACTGGCCAATCCCGCGCTAGTGCAGCGATCGCTCATCGGGGTGGCTCGCCCCGCGCTACTCGACGACATGGCCGAGGTCCTCTACGCCCGGGGCATTCGTTACGCGATCTTGGTCCACGGCGACGATGGATTGGACGAGCTCTCCCTCGGTGCCGTCTCCACCTTGCACTTCGTGACACCGGAGGGACGCACCATCGAGCGCGTCGACGCGGCGTCGGAGTTAGAGCTCCATCACGACGTGGCGAGTATCCGCGGTGGGGACGTCGATCACAACGCGGGCGTGGTGCGCTCATTCCTCGACGGCGCGCGCGGGCCGGTCTTTGACGTCGTGTGTGCGAACGCGGCACTGGCGCTCATGGTGGCCGGTCGAACGGCCACGCTCGTCGAGGGGTTCGCGCTGGCGAGCGCGAGTGTCCTCGAAGGTCGAGCCGCCCTCGCCCTGGAGCGGCTCGTGGAGATTTCGAACAGCTAGAGCTTTCGAAGTTCCGCGCGGTAGCGACGAGCGTTCGCGACGTAGAGCTGCGCCGACGCCACGGTGGCGACGTCGCTGCACGCATCGAGTTTGTTCTGCGCGGGCACACCGAGGGCCATCGCGTTACCGGGTACCTCCATGCGATTTCGTACGACCGCCCCGGCGCCGACGGTGGCCCCGGAGTTGACGACGGCCTCGTGCAGGACGATCGAACCGCTGCCGATCAGCACGCGGTCGTGGATCACGCAGCCTTCTAAGTGCGCGAGATGCCCGATGACGCAGTCGTCACCGATCACCGTCGGGTACTGGTCGACGGCGTGGATGACCGCACCGTCTTGGATGGAGGTTCGTTCGCCGATGATGACGGTGCCGTAGTCCCCCCGCAACACCGCGGTCGGCCAGATCGAGGATTCGGCGCCGATACGCACGTCGCCGATGACCACCGCGTCGGGATGGACGTAGGCGTCGGGGTGAATGGTCGGCTCGCGATCGCCGAGGGCGTAGATGGGCACAGCAGACCTCCTAGTGGACTATCCACGAAATTATCTGATAGATCCGCCAGCCGAGGTAAATGACCGAGGCGACGATGAAGAAGCGCCACCGCCAGGGCACGCCTTCGACGACCGGCTCGACCATCGCGGCCCCGCAGACCGCGCAGACCTCACCCTCTTCGGGTCGGTCACAGTTCTCGCACCAGTTCGCCACTACTCGACTCGAACGCGCACTCGAATCGGTGAAGAGCCCAACTCGAAACGTTCGCGCAGACTGCGCTCCACGTAGCGCAAGTAGGTCGACGGCAACCGTCCCGCGACGAACAGCGTGAACGTGGGCGGCTCCGTCGCCCCTTGCACGGCGTAGCGAATCTTGCCCGTGGGTGCGGGTTGTTTGATCTGGAGGTCGCGGATCGCGCGATTGAGGGCACCCGTCGGTACCCGCTTGGCGTAATCAGTCGCGGCGATCGAGAGGGCCGGCAGTAGGCGATGGACGCCCTTGCCCGAGAGCGCGGTGGTCTTGATCACTGGCGCGTCGCCCAAGAACGCGAGTTTGTCGCCGACCGTCGCGAGCACGGCGTCGCGGTCTTCGGTGGCGACCAGCTCCCACTTGTTGAGCACCACCAGTGCCGGACACCCGGCGGCCGAGATCCGCTCGGCGAGACGCTGGTCCTGTCCGGTCGCACCGTCAGTCGCGTCGATCACCAAGATCGCGATGTCCGCACGGTCGAGCGCGTCGAGGCTGCGCAGGACCGCGTAGGTCTCGAGGCCGGCTTCGGTGCGGGCGCGCTTGCGCATGCCCGCGGTGTCGATGAAGCGGATCAAACCCGCGCTGGTCTCAACGACGGTATCGATGGCGTCACGCGTGGTGCCGGGCATGTCGTGCACGACGGATCGCTCCTCGCCGATGAGTTGATTGAAGAGGGTGGACTTGCCGACGTTGGGACGCCCGACGATCGCCACTCGCAGCGCCCCGTCTTCCTCCTCGGCGATCTCCTCTCGATGTTCTTCGCCGAGACCCTCGACGATGCGATCAAGCAGATCCCCGGCCCCGCGCCCGTGTTGCGCGCTCACCGCGAAAGGCTCGCCGACCCCGAGCGACAAGAACTCCCAGCTCTGCGCCTCGTGGTTCTGGTCGTCGACCTTATTGACGACGAGCAGCACCGGTCGTTTGCTCTTGCGCACCCAGCGCGCGGCGGTCGAGTCCTCTTCGACGGGACCGGTCACCGCGTCGACCACGAGCAGCACCAGGTCCGCCCGCTTGAGTGCTTCCTCGGCCTGATGCGAGACCTTGTCTTCGAGCGTGTCGCCCGCCTCGAGCCACCCGCCGGTGTCGACGACGTCAAAGGTCACGCCGCGCCATTCAACTTCGACGGCCTTGCGGTCGCGGGTGACGCCACGCTGCTCTTCGACGACCGCTACGCGCTTTCCGGCGAGACGGTTCACCAGAGAACTTTTCCCGACGTTGGGGCGTCCGACCACGACGACTTGGAGCTTGCTCACGCTCGGCTCAGTCGCCTCGCGCGCGCCGACTCGAGCGTCGTGCGCAGATCGTGACCGGTCGTGGCGACGGGCGTCACTGGGCGCGAGAGATCCTCCAGCGACAGGCCGTCGAGGAAGCGACCTTCGGAGAGACAGACGTCGGGCACCAGGCAGAGGCGCGCGAGCGACACGTCCGTTAACGCCTCTTGAAGGTCACGGCCGGTCATCAGACCCGCGACCTTGATGTTGCCACCGAAGTATCGATTCTTCACGGCCTTCACCTCGACGTCACCGAAGCCGTGCTCGTCGAAGAGTCGACGCAGGATCGGGGCTGCGTACTCGCCCGTCAAGACCGTGACGTCCTCCCCCTCTTCGCGGGCGACCTCGAGCGTGCGAGGCGCCCGGTAGCCCATCGCCGGGGCGCCGTCGACCGACTGGAAGAACCCTGATCCGAGTTTGGCCATCGGCGTGCCCTCGGCGAAGCTCTCGGCGAACGCGGCGACGAGCCCGACGCCGTTCTCCGCTTCATCGAGGCTCTCGAAACTCTCGGTGCCGGGCGGATCGAGCCCGGCCACCAGGTAGAACTCGTCACTCGCGAAGACCTTCGCGACCCCGAGGACCTCACGGGTGAGACGCTGGAATCGTTCGGCAAGTTCGACGACCTCGCGCGCTTCGCGTTCGTTGTGCGAGCGCATCGTCGCTTCGACCGAGAGATCGCTCACGCCCACGGGCACGAGCGCCACGGAGGCCAATTCGGGGTAGAGCGTCAAGACGTCAAAAAGCGTGCGCTCGAGCTCGGCCCCGTCGTTGACCCCGGGACACACCACCACCTGACCGTGCACGACGATCCCGGCGCGCAGTAGCTCGCGCAGCCACCGCAGACTCGTGGCGCCGCGGGGATTACGCAGCATCTCGGCGCGCAGCGTCGGATTGGTCGTGTGAATCGAGACGTACAACGGAGAGAGGCCCTCGTCGATGATGCGTTCGAGGTCGAACTCCGTGAACCTGGTCAGTGTCGTGTAGTTCCCGTAGAGGAACGACAGACGGAAGTCGTCGTCCTTGACGTAGAGCGAGCGGCGCATGCCCTTGGGAAGTTGGTAGATGAAACAGAACGTGCAGTGATTGTCACAGGTGCGGATCCGGTCAAAGACGGCCGAATCGATGTTCAACCCGAGGGGCTGGCCCTCCGCTTTAGTGATGGTGACCTTTCGCGCCAACGCCTCGCCGGCTCGACGTACCACCAAGGTGACCACGTCGCCGTCGATGAGTTGCTGGTATTCAATGATGTCGGTCGGTTCGCGTCCGTTGACGCTGACCAACTCATCGTCGACGACGAGGTCGACCGTTGACGCCGGTGAACCCGCGGCGATAGAAGAAATTCGGGCGCCAGACACCGCTCTAGCCTAGTAACCAGCCTGATTTCTACCCCCAGTAGGCTTCCCTGCGTGAAAGTTGACAAGGTCGTGCTCGCGGCCCCTCGGGGCTTCTGCGCCGGAGTGGAAAAGGCGATCAAGGCGCTCGATTGGATGACCCGAGTGTTCGAGCCACCGGTCTACTGCTACCACGAGATCGTCCACAACCAGTTCGTGGTCGAGTACTTCAAGTCCCTCGGCGTGGTTTTCGTCAACGACGTCGCGGTCGTGCCCCCCGGGGCGCCCGTGATGTTGAGCGCCCACGGTTCCCCGCCCGAAGTCATCGAGGCCGCGCGACGAGGGGGCGGTACGGTGATCGACGCGGTCTGTCCGTTGGTCACCAAGGTCCACCACGAACTCAAGGTTCGCGCGAAGAAGGGCTACACCGTCTTGTACGTAGGCCACGAGGGTCACGAGGAGGCCGTGGGCACGATGGCCGTGGCGCCCGAGTCCGCCCACCTGATCCAAACGCGCGAGGACATCGATGCGTTGAGCGACCACGACGGCCCGGTGGCACTGTTGAGCCAGACCACGTTGAGCCTGGACGAGTGGCAGGACCTGCGCGAGTACGCCGAAGTCGTCTTCCCCGAGATTTGGATGCCCAATCGATCCGACCTCTGCTTCGCCACCACGAATCGACAAGCGGCCCTGCGCGACATCGCGACCAACGCTGATGCGGTGATCGTTATCGGTTCGGCCAACTCGTCGAACACGGTGGCCCTCACCAAGGTCGCCGAGGCGGCGGGGTGCCCGCGAGTGTTGCGCGTCAACAACGCCGTCGAACTCCCGGACGACCTCTTTGGCACGGTGGCGGTGACCGCGGGTGCATCGGCGCCCGAGTCACTGGTCAATGAGGTGCTGCGCGTGCTCGACCCGACCGAGGGCGTCACCGTCACGTCCGTGACGGTCGAAGACGAGTACTTCCCACCGCCCCCGGAACTTCGCGAGATGCTCAAGGCCCTCTCCGCCCTGTTAGACGTACTCTTCCAGACGCCCGAACGATCAAGCTTCGACGGCCAGGCGGACCGCGACTTCACCGCCGCCCAGGTGCTCTCGGCGGTCAGTCGCTGAGCAAAAAAGCGCTCAGGTAGTATCTCACGATGAGTTCTTTCCCCAGCATGGACGTCTCCACCCGTGAGCAGTGGATGGAGATCGTGGAAAAGACCATCGACGCCCAGCCGCGCGTCGCGCGACAGGTCCTCGCGATGGTCAAGGGACTGAGCGAGATCACCGACGGGTTCTCGGTCGACCAGATGCAACACGCCCTCCAAACCGCGACGCGCGCCGAGCGCGACGGGGCGGACGAGGAAGTGATCGTCGCCTCCTTGCTCCACGACGTGGGCAAACTGATATCGGTGCCTAACCACCCGAGGATCGCCGCGGAGATCTTGAAGTCGTACGTACGCCACGAGGTCTACTGCATGGTCGCCTACCACCAGGACTTCCAAGGTCGCTACTACTACGAGCACCTCGGCATGGACCCCAACCTGCGCGACCAGCACCGCGGACAGCCCTGGTACGAACTCGCCGAGCGTTTCGCTGACGAGTGGGACCAGAAGGCCTTTGACCCGGAGTTCGAACCAGAGTCCTTCGAGCACTTCGAACCCATGGTGATCAACGTGTTCGCCCAGGCGCATTCCCTTTAAGGAGATCTGATGGCGAGTATGGACTTAGAGTCGCGGCGTCTCGCGGGGCTGCGCGCGTTCGCCATCGATCAGGCCACGGCACGATTCGACCTCGACTACCCCGGGTTCAAGCCCGAAGAGACGGTCGCTTCGATCTGTGCCTACGAAGAAGAGGGCAACATCGGCGACGTGCTGGCGAAGATGCCCGCCACGATCGACGGTCAGTCCTACACCACGCTCGTGGTCGTCGACGGGGGTAGTGACCGCACGGCCGAGATCGCCCGCACGTTCCCCGACGTCAAGGTCATCGAGTTCCCCGTCAACCTGGGTCACGGCGTGGCCTTACAGGTGACCTATCGCTACTGCATCGAACACGGCGTGAAGTACGTCGTGACCCTCGACGCGGACGGTCAAAACGACCCCGCCGAGATCCCCCAGATCCTGGCGCCGCTCCTGGCCGACCAGGCCGACTTCGTGGTGGCCAGTCGCCGCCTGGGCGAGGACATGACCAGCGACATCGTGCGCAAGACCGGCGTGCACTTCTTTTCCTTCGTCATGAACCGCATGACCGGGGCGACCTTGACCGACACGTCAACGGGGTACCGCGGCCTTCGCGTGACGATGTTGGCCGACGTGATCGATCGATTGACCCAGGAGCAGTACCAGACCGCGGAACTCTTGATCACCTGTTTGAAGCGGGGCTGGCGGGCCAGTGAGGTGCCCACGGTGTGGTACCCCCGCGCCTCGGGGACCACGAAGAAGGGCAAGAACTGGCTCTTCGGTTTTCGTTACGCGCGGGTGGTCTTTGGCACGTGGTGGCGCGAACGTTAGTGACGTTCGCGGCTGCGCGCGGTCGCGTACGCCGCTTCGAGGGCCACTCGTAACTCTTCCGTTTTCGCGCTGATCTGCGAACGCGACACTCGGCCGTCGCTGACCGGCGGCGCGATGGGCTTACCCACCACGATGTGGATCTTCGCGAACCTCGGGAACTTGGCCCCGTGACCCAGGGCCTTGTCGCTGCCGGCGATACCGACGGGCACGACGGTCGCCCCGGTGCGTGCGGCGATGAACATCGCCCCGTCGTGGAGCGGCTCGACGTCCGGTCCGAACTTTCTCGTCCCTTCGGGGAAGAGGACCAGGGCCTGACCCCGACGCAGCACCTCTTCGGCCAAGCGCATCGACTCACGATCCGCGGCGTCGCGATTCACGGGGAACGCGCCGAGGCGCACGAGCAGTTTGCCAAAGAGGGGATGGTTATAGAGACCGTCTTTGGCCATGAAAAAGACCTTGCGCGGGGAGATGAATAACGTGAAGGCGAAGTCCACGTTCGAGCGATGGATCGGCGCGATCAGCACCGGTCCGCTCAAGGGAATGTTCTCGGCCCCCTCGACGCTGGGTCGAAAGAGTAACTTCGCGACACCCGAGATGAGCACCGCGGCGACGTAGTAGAGCGGCGTCTTCTTGGGGTTCAGGACAAGGTCTTGAGTTTCAGGCATTCGATCACCTCTTCCACGACGTCCTCGACGCTTCGCCCCGTCGTGTCTAGCACCAGGGCATCGTCCGCTTGACGTAACGGCGAGGCGTGGCGCGTGGTGTCGGCGTCGTCGCGCCTCGCCACCGACGCCGCGCCCTCTTCCCCACGGCGACGGGCGCGCTCTTCCAGCGACGCCGTTAAAAAGACCTTCACCGTGGCGTTGGGAAACACGACCGTCGTGATATCGCGTCCCTCGACGACCGTCCCGAGGGGTTGCGCGGCGGCGAAGTCGCGTTGACGCCGCACCATCTGCGTGCGGACCAACGGATTCGCCGCGACCGTCGACACCGCGACGTTGACCTCGTCGGTGCGTATCTCGTCTTCGACGTCGCGACCATTGATGGTGACTCGAGGCAAGGTGGTGAGCGTCACACGCCGGGCGAGCTCAGCCATCGCCCCCTCGTCGTGCACGTCGATGTCGTGGCGCAGCGCTTCGAGGGTCACCGCGCGGTACATCGCGCCGGTGTCGAGGAAGGACCAGCCGAGGGCCGCAGCGAGCGCGCGCGCCACACTCGACTTGCCCGAGCCCGCGGGGCCGTCGATGGCGATGATCCGAGCACTCACCCGAGCAACGCTAGGTCGCGAAAGAAGTGCGGGTAACTCGAGGCCACGCTCTTCGCCCCCTCAATGGTGCAGCCCCTGCCGGCACAGCCCGCCACCGCCGCCGCCATCACCATCCGGTGATCCAAGATGGTGGCGAAAGAAAAGTCGAGGAACCGCGACGCGTCGCCGACGCCCTCCACGAAGAAGTCGTCGCCCTCGGACCACGCCGTTGCGCCGAGGGCGCTCGCCAGGGCGAGCGAGCCAGCGAAACGATCGGACTCTTTCACGCGCAGCTCGCCCATCGAGCGAAACGAGGTCACGCCCGTCGCGGCGCACGCGGCGACCGTGAGGACCGGCACCTCATCGACCGAAGGGATCTCCTCGGCGCGAATATCAGTGCCGCGCAAGGAAGACGACCTCGAGGTCAACGCCGTGACGCCGTCACGCTGGATGAGTCGAACGTCGGCGCCCATACGCTCGAGGACCGCGACGTAGCCCACGCGTTCGGGCGCCGCGTCGATGCTCAGCACGTCCAACGTGGCGTCCGGGTGGATCGCGCCGAGCACCGCGAAGAAGGCCCCTTGGGAGGGATCGCCCGGCACAAACCAGTCGTGACGTCGCGGTCGCCCCGGCGCCATCGTGACGACCCGGCCGTCGCCCGTCGCCACCGAGGAGATGGTGATTCCCACCTCGTGCAACATGTCTTCGGTCGTCGTACGAGTTCGAATGCGTTCACGAACCACCGTCGTGCCCTCGGCGACGAGGCCCGCCAGAAGGATGGCGGACTTCACCTGGGCGCTCGGGACGGGCACGTCGTAGTCAATAGCCCGAAGGCTCACTGGACCCTCGATGCGTAGCGGTGGCGTCACTCGTGTCCCCGACCCCGAGACGGTCGCGCCCATCAACCCGAGCGGCACGGCCACCCGGTCCATCGGCCGCCGCGAGAGCGAGGCGTCGCCCGCGAGGTCGTGGACACCGGGGATCGCGCTCACCAGCCCAGCTATCAGTCGCATCGTCGTCCCGGAGTTCTCGCACTCTAAGACGTCGCCGCTCGGGTGCAACCCGCTGTCGGGTCCGGCGACGCGCACGAGGCCCCCGTCGTCACTGATGCGCGCGCCGAGGCGTTCGAGGATGGTCCGCGTGGCGGCCACGTCCTCGCCCGGGGAGAGTCCGGTCACCGTGCTCTGGCCACTCGCGAGGGCACTCAGCATGAGCGCGCGGTGTGAGGAGCTCTTATCGCCCGGAACCCGAATCGATCCTCGAAGTTGGCGCGGGTGTTCTACGCGTCGGTGGTCGCTCATTCCTGTCCGACCTGGTAGCCCTTCGCACGAAGGACCTCGCTAAAGGACGCGGCCTGGAGCGCGTCGACCGCCAGGAGCAAGGTGCCGCCCGCGCCTTCGATGCCGTGGGCGATCTCGATGTCGAAGATGTTCACCAGCATCTCCGAGGCGGTGCGCGTCACGGCCGCTAGAACCCCCGGTTGGTCGCTGACCGCGACGCGGAGGTAGGTCAGGTTGTCCGAGTCGAGGGCGCGACCCGGGAGTTGGCGTCGCGCCGAGGCCGCTCGGCGTAGGTCGCTCGCGAGCGCCTCGTGATCGTCGCTGTTCAGCGCCACGCGCAGTGCGGCGAGGCGGTCTTCGAGCGCCCGCAGTGACTGGGAGACGGCCTCGCGGTTCTCAAAGAGCACGTCGGGCCAGATCGTGGGGTCTCCAGCCGCCACGCGGGTCATGTCACGAAAACCACCCGCCGCAAGTTGCAACAAGACCGCGTCTTGCTCCGCGACCCGGGTCGCCTCGTTCATCAACGCGCCGGCCAAGAGGTGGGGTACGTGACTCGCAACGGCCACGAGACGATCGTGGTCGTCGGGATCGACCGCGACGACGTTGGCGCCGAGTTCGCGCAGCACACCGTGCAGGGTGGTGTAAGTGGCGGGTTTGGTGGCGGCGGTGGGCGTGAGGACCCAGGTGCAACCGCGAAAGAGGTCCGCGCGTGCGCCGGCGAGCCCGCGTAGCTCCGAGCCCGCCATGGGGTGGCCGGCGAGAAAGCGTGGGTCGTCGACCGCCGCGACGATCGCGCTCTTCACTCCGGCGACGTCGGTGACGATGAGCGCCTCGTTCGCGGACTCTGCCAAGAGCGCGTTCGCGGTCGCCGCCACGGTGCCCGCGGGCGTAGCGACCACGACCAGCGTGTGCTCGTCGCTCAAGTGCGTTCCGTCGATCACGCCGGCGTCGAGGGCCGTCGTGACGACGCCGTCATCGAGGTCGGTGCCACTCACCCGCCAGCCCGCTTCGCCGAGGGCGAGCGCCACCGACGAACCGATCAGGCCGAGTCCCACGACGTGGGCCCGGCGACTATTCGGGGAGGTCATCGCGGAGGGACTGCGCGTCTCGAAGATAGACGTGGTGCAGTTCGTCGCGGTTACGTTCGCTGTAGGCGTGCAGGAGTATCCGAACGGTCAAGGGCATCGCCCCGGGGACCGCGATCTCGCTTGCGCAAAGCAGGGGCACGTCACCAAAACCGATGCCGCGCGCCGCGGCCGCGGGAAACATCGCGGTCAGGTCCGGCGTCGTCGTGAAGATCACGCTGACGACGTCGTCGTGGGACACGTCGTTACGTTCGATCATCGCGCGCAAGAGTTCCTGAGTGACCTCCGTAATCTCCTCGGCGGTGTTCGCCGCGCACCGCGACGCACCGCGAAGACCGTGCAGACGTGGGGAACTCATGAAGGCATCGTAGAGGCCAGCTCCTCGGTCATTCCAACGGCCTCCATCAAGCGACGCACTTCGTTGAGCGAAAGTTGGCGAAAGGCACCCGGCGACAGGGTCGCGTCCTGGAGGGGTCCGATGCGCGTGCGCACGAGTCTCGTGACCTCGTGTCCCACCGCTGCGCACATCCGACGCACCTGGCGATTACGACCTTCGTGGATGACGATGCGCAGTAGTCCTTCACTCACGCGCGACACCTGCGCCACCGCGGTGACGCCGTCGTCGAGCTCGACCCCTTCACGCAGTCGCCGCAGCGCGCCCGGCGAGGGGTCACCCTCCACGCGCGCGAGGTACTCCTTGGCGATACCGGAACTGGGGTGGGTCAGAAGGTGCGCCAGTCGACCGTCATTGGTCAAGATCAAGAGGCCCTCGGTGTTCATGTCGAGGCGCCCGACCGGGAAGATGCGCGCGGGCGACTCCACGAGATCGAGCACGGTGGTGCGACCCTGGGGATCGGACGCCGTCGTGACCACGCCGTCGGGCTTGTTCAACAAGAAGTAGACCTTGCTCTGGGAGGTCGGCGCCATCTTCCCGTCCACGCAGATCACCTGTCTCTCGGGGTCGACTCGGTTCCCGAGTTCCGCGACGCGCCCGTCCACGGTGACGCGACCATCCGCGATTAAGAGCTCGCACGCCCGCCTCGAGCCGTAGCCGGCGCGCGCCAAGGTCTTTTGGAGACGCTCGCCGTCGTCCAACTAGGACACCTCGGTGTCGTCAAAGTTGAGGCCGAGCTCATCGGCCAACGCGTTGGCGGTCTCTACGGGTGGCATGAACTCTTCAATGGGTGGCAAGTCGTTCAAGGTGGCCAGACCCATCCGGTCGAGGAACAACTCGGTCGTCCCATAGAGCATCGGCTGACCCGGACCGGGGGCGCGACCCAACTCTTCGATGTACCCGCGCTGCTCTAAGAGGCGCACCACGCCGTCGACGTTCACACCGCGCAGAGCGGTGATCTGCGCGCGCGAGACCGGTTGGCGATAGGCGATGATCGCCAGTGACTCCAGCGCGGCCGAGGAGAGTCGGTGCGAGACGTCGCGGTTGGCGAACTTCGCGACCCAGGGGGCCACTTCGGGCGCCGACTGCATCACCCAACCGCTGGCGAGTTCCACGAACTGGAAGCCCCGTCGTTCACGTTGAAACTCCGCCCGTAACAAGCGCAACGTCGCCACGACCGCCTCGGCGTCCACGTCGAGCACGTCGGCGAGCTCCTCGGGCGAGATCGGCTCGAGCGCTACCGTGAGCATCGCCTCGAGTTGTTGCTCGAGTGAGAACTCATCCCTCATAGCTGTCCACCCCTCCAAAGTCCAGGCCCGACGAGGAGTCGATCCATTCGATCTGCACGTCACCAAAGGTCGCGCCCTGTCCTAGTTCGACGTGACCCAATTTGCACAGCTCGAGGATCGCGAGAAAGTGCACGATGATCTCGATGCGCGTGGTCAGCCCCTCGGTGAGGCTGCGAAAGGTGAGTCGCCCCCGGGCCGGTAGCCACTGGGAAAGGGTGGCGACCGTCTCGGCCACGGTCACCGCGTCGACGGTCACGTGGTGGAGGCGAACGACTCGTACGGGCTTTTCCTCGATGCCGCGCAGGTACGCCATCGCCAGTTGCGCCGTGGTGACCCCGGCGAGGAGGTCGGGTGGCGAGACGACGAATCCGTCGTCGATCCCGCGAAGTCGCGGATAGGCGCGACTGGCCCGCTCGAAGAGCGAGACGAAGGCGTCGGCCAGGGCGGAGTAGGTGCGCAGTTCGAGGAGTCGCGCGAGCAGGACGTCGCGTTCCTCCCAGCCCACGAACTCCTCGTCCAGCTCGCCACTGTCGCGGCCGGGTAGGAGGCGTTGACTCTTCATTTCCAGCAAGATCGCCGCGATCAAGAGGAACTCCGAGAGGTCGTCCATCTCGAGGACGTTCGCTTCGTCGCGCACGAGCGCCACGAACGCGTCGACCACGGGCGCCAAGGGCACGTCGAGCACGTCGAGCTCGTGGGTGGCAATCAACTGGAGGAGCAGTTCGATGGGGCCGCTGAAGGACGGCGTCGTCACGACGTAGGTCACCCGTCAACTCTACCGGCGAGGTGAACGGGCCTTCTCTAATACCATTGGGCGATGAAGATACTTTCGGGGATGCAGCCATCAGGTTCGTTGCACTTGGGCAACTACTTAGGGGCTCTGCGCCAGTGGGTGGTCGCCCAGAACCCCGACGCGTACTACTGCGTGGTGGACCTGCACGCCCTGACGCTCGAGATCTCACCCGAGGAGTTGCGCGCGAACACCCTCGACCTCTTGGCGACCTACGTGGCGGCGGGCCTCGACCCCGAGGTCTGTTCGATCTTCGTCCAAAGTCACGTGCGTTACCACGCGCAGTTGAACTGGCTACTGGAGTGTGTCGCCACCTACGGCGAACTCTCCCGCATGGTCGCCTTCAAGGAGAAGTCCGAGCGCCAGGAGGGGTTTCGCGTGGGTCTCTTGACCTACCCGGTGTTGATGGCGGCGGACATCTTGCTCTACGAGACCGAAGAGGTGCCCGTGGGCAACGATCAGCGTCAACACCTCGAGTTGACCCGCGACATTGCGATGCGTTTTAACAACCGCTTCGGCGAGACCTTTCGCGTGCCCGTGGGCGTCCAGCCCAAGGTTGCGGCCCGGGTGATGGACCTTCAAGAGCCGACGCGCAAGATGAGCAAGTCCGTCTCTAGTCCCTTGGGGACGATCCTCATGTTCGACTCCCCCTCCGAGATCGAGAAGAAGATCGCCAAAGCCGTCACCGACACCGAGGGTTCGGTGCGATTCGACTGGGAAGAGAAGCCGGGCGTGTCGAACCTGCTCGAGATCTTCTCCAGCCTGAGCGGAGAGTCACCCGAAGAGGTGGCCGGACGGTACTCGCGCTACGGCGAGTTGAAGAGCGACGTGGCGGCCCTTCTCGTCTCGACGCTCATCCCACTGCGCGAACGCTACGAGAAGCTCGTCGCGGACCCGGCCGTGCTCGCGGGCATCGCCGAGCGGGGGGCCACCAAGGCGTCGCTGGTGGCCGGACCGGTCTACGAGCGCGCGGCGCGCGCGATGGGCCTCACGTAAAGAGCAGGTTGAGCCACCAGTTCTCCAGGTCGTAGAGCCAGTTGTCGCCGAGGTGCGAGAACGTGAAGAAGAGAATGAGCAGGATGAAGAACACCGGAAGCGCTCGGGCGCGCAGTTGGTAGTATCGCGGGAGGCTGCGGCGAGGCAGGAAGCGTTCGATGATCGCCGAACCGTCGAGCGGTGGTATCGGGATCAGGTTGAAGACCGCCAGGACGAGATTGACCAGGCCTAAGTACTCACCGAACTGAAACGTGTCCCCAAGACTCTTCAAGATATGAATGGAGTACTCACAGATCCCCGCACCGATGGCCGAGAGCACGATGTTGACGGCCGGACCCGCGAGGGCGACCCACAGCGCCTGTTTACGCGGATTGCGAAGTCGCCCGATGTTCACCGGCACTGGTTTGGCGTACCCGAAGGCGGGCAGGTGGGAGAACAACAAGAGCGCGGGCATGATGACCGTCCCGAAGGGGTCGATGTGCGCCAACGGGTTCAGGGTCAGGCGGTGTTGCTGCTTGGCCGTGGGGTCGCCGAAGTAGTTGGCCACCCAACCGTGACTGACTTCGTGCAAGATGACCGAGGGCACCAGAAAGAGGAACCACTCCCAGAGATTCATCGGTGATTACCTCTTAGTCGTGGGCTCGGGGGTGGGCGTGGTGATACTCGCGCTGCAGGGTGGTCACCGACACCGCGGTGTAGAGCTGGGTGGTGGCGATGGAGGCGTGCCCCAGCAACTCCTGGACCACTCTAATGTCCGCCCCGTGGGCCAGCATGTGCGTCGCGCAGCTGTGGCGAAAGACGTGCGCGCTGATGCGCGAACGATCGATACCGACCGCCAGCGCGCGCTTGTGGATTACCAGGTCGATCCCCTGGCGCGTCAAGGCCCCCGCCCGCGCGTTCAAAAACAACTTGGGACTACGCTTCGCCGCCGCCAACGTGCTGCGGCCACCCGGAGCGAGGTAGGCCAACAACGCGGCCCTCAGCGAGGAGCCAATGGGCACGAGCCGCTGTTTCGATCCCTTACCGGTCAACAAGATGAGTTCCTCGTCGAAATCGACGTCCGACAATTCGATGCCCGCTACTTCGCTGACGCGGGCCCCGGTGCCGTAGAGGACTTCCAGGAGCGCTCGGTCGCGCAAGTCCACCGCGCTGGTCGAGGGAATCGAGTCGAGGAGCGCCACGACCTCTTCCTCGCCGAGGGGCTTGGGTAACGTGCGGCCCCGTCGACCGCCCTTGAGCCGCGCGCTCGGGTCGAGCGCGACGTGGCCCTCGTCGAGGAGATACGCGAACCATCCACGGATCGCCGCGACGGCGCGAGCCACCGTACTCGAGGACCGACGCTGTCGTCGCAGGGCGTTGAAGTAGCGCTCGAGGTCCTCGTCGGTGACGCTCGTCACTTCCAGGTGACGACTCTCCATCCACGCGACCAGCGCGTTCAGGTCGCGACGGTAGGCCGCAATCGTCGCCAGGCTTCGACCCTTTTCAATGGTGAGCCATTGAAGGTACTCCTCGAGGCGTGGGTTAGGGCTCGTCAAAGAAGGTCCCGAAGACCCGTTGCAGCGCGATCGCCGTCGTCGAGTCAATGGCGGGTGCCGCGCGCAACTCCGCGCGCAGCGCCTCGGGTGAGAACCACGCGATGGTGGAGGAGCTCTCCTCCGGGCCCGCGGGCGCGCGCTCGCCTTCGGTCAGTCCGCGCGCTTCGAAGATCGTCATCACCTGATTGGTCCAACCCGGAGAGTTCATGAATCGCCCGAGGAGTCGCCACTCACTCGCGTGATAGCCCATCTCCTCGTGCAGTTCACGCTGGGCGGTTTCGAGCACCGGTTCGTCGAGGACGTCTCGGGTACCCGCGGGGATCTCGAGCAGGAAGTCGTCGAACGTCGCCCGGTACTGACGGATGACGCCGATCTCGCCGCGATCGTTGATCACCAGAATCGCTACCGCACCTTGGTGCACGGCCACGTCGCGACGAAACTTGGTTCGGCCGTGGCGAATCGTTCGCCGCTCCACGTCAAAGACGTAGGAGCGAAAGACCACGTCGGCTCCTTCAACCTCGAAGGAGTCGCTCACAACGTGCTGTCGACCGTTGAGGGATCGATGATGTGCGGCTCGCGGCCCTCGGCGCGCGCGTCGGCCGCTTTGATGAGGCCCAAGAACAGCGGGTGCGGTCGGTCCGGCCGCGACTTGAACTCCGGGTGAGCCTGGGTCCCGACAAAAAAGGCGTGACCCGGCAACTCTACGAACTCCACGAGTCGCCCGTCGGGTGAGTTGCCCGAACAGCGCAGCCCCGCCGCTTCGAACTGGTCGCGGTAGCGGGCGTTGAACTCGTAGCGGTGTCGGTGTCGCTCGGAGACGACGGTCGTCCCATAGAGCTCGGCGACCTGCGATCCCTCATCGAGCATCGCCGGCCAGGCGCCGAGGCGCATCGTGCCACCTAGATCAGTGACGTCCATCTGTTCGGCCAGCAACGAAATCACTGGCGCGGAGGAACTGTGGGTGAACTCGGTCGACTGCGCGTCGGCGAGCCCTAAGACGTGGCGTGCGAACTCAATGACCTGGATCTGCATGCCGAGGCAGATACCGAGGTAGGGAATGTCGTTCTCCCGAGCGATCCGTGCAGTCGCGATCATGCCCTCGATACCCCGCTCCCCGAAACCGCCAGGCACGATGATGCCGTCGAGCTGGCTGAGTCGATCGGCGTCGATCTCTGAGGGAACGCGCTCGGCTTCGAGCCATTCGATCGTGGTCTTGGCGCCGATGGCGAAGCCGGCGTGGCGAATCGATTCGACCACGCTCAAATAGGCGTCGGGCATCGTGACGTACTTGCCAATGATGGCGATACGGAGGTTCCTCGAAGTGTTGTGCACGCGACGCACCACGCTCTCCCAGGGCCCGAGGTCGATGGGGTGCTCGGCGACGTCGATGTTCAACGCGTCGCAGACAATCGTGTCGAGGCCCTCGTGGTGCAGGGTGATCGGGATGTCGTAGATGCTCTCTTCGTCGACCGCGGAGATCACCGCACTCACCGGCACGTCGCAGAGCAGGGAGATCTTTCGTTTGAGACCGTCGGAGATGGGCTGGTCGCTGCGACAGACGATCACGTCGGGCTGGATACCGCGGGAACGTAGTTCGGTGACCGAGTGTTGGGTCGGCTTGGTCTTCTGCTCACCCGACGGGGCCAGATAGGGCACGAGGGTGAGGTGGACGTAACAGACGTTGTGACGTCCGGCGTCGCGACGGAACTGTCGGATCGACTCGATAAAGGGGACGATCTCGATGTCACCAACGGTGCCACCGATCTCGACGATCACCACGTCGGCCCCCAGGGTGCCCTGGCGACGAATCCGCTCTTTGATCTCGTCGGTGACGTGAGGTATCACCTGGACGGTCTTGCCGAGGTAGTCGCCACGTCGCTCCTTGGCGATCACGTTCGAGTAGATCGAGCCCGTGGTGGTGTTAGAGATCTTCGAAAGCGACTCGTCAATGAATCGTTCGTAGTGCCCGAGGTCCAGGTCCGTCTCGCCGCCATCGTCGGTGACGAACACTTCACCGTGCTCGCCTGGGTTCATCGTGCCGGGATCGACGTTGAGATACGGATCGAGTTTGCACATCGTGACCTTGAGGCCACGAGATTTCAAGAGTCGGCCGAGACTGGAGGCGGTGAGACCCTTACCGAGCGAACTCGACACTCCACCCGTTACAAAGACGTACTTTGTCATAGCAAAACTGCGCTTCTCACGGAACAACATCTTAGCGGAGGAACCTCGTGGTGGGGCTGACCTGGAATCAGTTTCTCAGTAATTGTTTCGCCAGCGCCCGGGACTCGGTGGTCACTTCGTCGCCGGCCAACATTCGAGCGATCTCTCTGACTCGATCGTCACCTTCGAGCGTTCGCACCTCGGTTCGCGTGACGCCGTGCGCCACGGTCTTCTCGATCAAGAAGTGGTGGTCAGCACGTGCGGCAACGGAGGCGAGGTGGGTCACCGCAAGGACCTGTTGGTGACGCCCGACCTCGAAGAGACACTCACCGATCTGTTGGGCGACCTGGCCGCCGACTCCGGCGTCCACCTCATCGAAGACCGCCACGACGTCCGTGTCGGCGCTTTCTAAAGAGATCGCCAGGAGGACTCGACTCAACTCACCGCCGCTCGCCACCGCGCTCAGGGGCCCCTCGGGCAACCCGGGGTTCGCGGCGAAGAGGATGTGCGCGTCCGAACCGTCATCGCCGCCGACGTCGAACCGCAGGGACGCGTGCTCCAGCGCCACCCGTCCTAACTGGCCCTGCACCGCTGACGTCAATGCTTCCGCGGCGGCGTCACGCTGGAGCCGCACGGCGGCGGCCGAGCGCTGCACCTTCGTTTCGAGTTCGAGAATCTCCTGATCGAGACCGTCGAGACGGGCGACCTCACTCAGCAACCGATCGTGCTCGGCGCGCAACGTCTCGCTCATCGCTAGGGCCGCACCCAGGGTGCCGCCGTACTTTCGCGCTATCTGTTGGAGAGCGTTCGCCCTCGCGTTGAGCTCTTCGAGCGTCTTGGGGTCAAAGACGTCGGGATCGGCCAAGGCCGCGAGTTCGTGCAGGGCGTCGCGAGCTTGCACCAGCGAGGAACGTAACGCGTCGCGCACCCCGTCGTAGACCGCACCTTCGGGCAACTGCGCCAGCGCGTGGGCGAAGCGACCGAGCGCGGACTCGTCGCCATCGTTGTCGAAGAGCTCCAAGGTCTCGGCGAGGGCCGTCTGTCCGTCGCGCAGCGTCGTCAGACGAACGAGCTCCTCCAGCGTGTCGCGCAACTCGTGTTCTGAGACGATCGCCGCGGCGTCGAGCTCGTTCAGCTGGAAGACGAGGAAGTCGAACTCGCGGCGTCGCGAATCCTTGTCACCGCCAAAGTCCTCGAGGATCCGTCGCGCCTCGCGCAGTTGCGCGCGTAGGTCGTCGAGTTCCGAGGTGTCGATGTCGCCGCGTTGGTCAATGAGCCGAACGACCTCGCCACGAGTGCGCAGGGCGAGTGAGTCGTGCTGGCCGTGAATGACGATGAGTTCATTCGACAGGTGCCGCAACGCCTCCACGCTCGAAGGCGCACCGTTGATCGAACTTCGCAACCTTCCCGAGGCGGTCGTTTCGCGCGAGAACGCGAGTTCACTGCCCGCCACCTCAAAGAGCGCGACCGCCCGGGTGTCGGCGGAGATGGCGTAACGAGACGAACCCGCGTCACCCCCGAGGCACAAGGTCAGCGCTCCGAGCAAGAGGGTCTTGCCGGCTCCGGTCTCGCCGGTAATCACGTTGAATCCTGGTCCAAACTCCAAACGAGCGTCGTCAATGACCCCGAGGCCGTGCGCGTAGAGCTCAAGGAGTTGGGCCTTAGGCATGTCCCTCGCGAAGGCTGCGCCGCAGCCGGGTGGCCAGGTCGAATCGCTGCGTGGCGACGAGGTGCACGGGGGTCGGGTTCTGTCGCACCTCGATGAACTGACCGGGCTCCATCGGTCCAATCGTGCGTCCGTCGGCGACGAGCATGGCCGGTTTGTCGTCCACCAGGAGGCGAATGACGCTGTTGACCGGGACCACGATCGAACGGTCAATCGTAAAGTGCGGGGCGATGGGCGTGAGGATCATGATCGCCAGTGACGCGTCGACGACCGGTCCCCCGGCCGAAAAGTTGTAGCCGGTGCTGCCCGTGGGCGTAGCGACCATGACCCCGTCGGCCGAATACGTCAAGTACTCCTCGTCATCGACGAAGGTCTTGACTCGTACCATGTGCCCGGCGCTCGCGCGTTCGACCACGACCTCGTTGAGGGCGAACTCCTCCTCGTCCTGATCGGAACGTCTGATCTGCAGGGCGAGTCGCTCCGCGACCGAGTCACTCCCCAGGGCGCTCTTGATGTTCTCGACCACGTCGTACGGGGGCACGTTCAAGAGGAATCCCAATTGGCCCAAGTTGACCGCCACGACGCGCGCCCCGACCGCGTGGGCCAAGCGGGCCGTCTTGAGAAAGGTCCCGTCGCCACCGAGGCTCACGACCAACGTGGCGGCGTCGAGGGTCGGCGGTTCGTTGGAATCCAACAGGTACACGCTGGAGGTGACGCCCTCACGAGCGAGTTCGTCGCCCACCTGGTGCGCGAGTTCGACCGCGTCGTGACGGTTGCTAAAAGCCGCGAACAGCAGTTGGGACACGTGACACCTCGCCCGTAATGGTAGTAACAACGGTCCGACACCCCGCCGCGGCGGGCTCGGGTGGTCGTGTCGCGACGCTCAGGTGAGCACGACGACGAGGACCACGAAGAGCGCGTAGATCGAGATGATGAGCCATCCGACGAGTCGCCCTAATCCCCGATACGCGTAGGCCACCACGACGACCAACGCGGTGAGGAGTAGGTAGCTCAGCGCCGTCACCGTGCCCACCCGCGACGGGGCGGCGAGTCCGAGGATCACGCCGGGTACGAGCAGTCCCGCGAACACGTTGAGGTTGTTGCTGTTAAGGGCGGTACTCAGAGCCGCGCTCGCTCGGCCCCGCGCGGCGAGGTAGACCCCCGCCACGGCGTTGGGGAGGCTCGTGACCGCGGCGAGGACCACGCCACCGATCACCGCGTCGGCCACGTGAAAGTGGTGACCCAGCCTGGCCGCACCGTGTTCCATGACGACGCTGGCCACGATCACGACGACGAGCGCCCCCAGCGCGACCACGGCGTCGAGGGGACGACCCCGACGTGGTTGGATGCTCTCGTTGAGTTCGATCTCTTCCTCGTTGACGGCACTGCAGAGCCACGTGGTCCAGCGTTCGGGAAGCGGGAGTCCTCGTCGTTGGTGATCGCGCAGTCCCATCACGACGACGTAGCCCACCAGGACCACTCCGACGAGAAGCAGTCCCTCGAGGGGTGAGGTTGCGCCCGTTGAAGTGGTGACGGTCACCACGGCTATCCACAGGGCGACGACCCCCGCAAGCACCACGACGCGACGATGGAGGTGAATGGTGCCCGCCACGACCGCCCCGAGCCCGAGGAGCGCGGCCAGATTGAAGACGTTGGAGCCGACCACTACCCCGACGCCGATGCCGAATTGATGTTGGGAGAGGGCTGAAATCGACGAGGTGATCTCGGGCGCGTCCGCCGCGAGGGCCGCGATCATCCCGAGCAACGCCTCGGAGATCGCGAAGCGCTCCCCGACACGCTCGAGGCGCGTGACGAGTAACCAACTCGTGGCGAGACTGATGAGCGCCCCGGTGAGAAAAGAAATACCAGCCAGCGCCACGTCGGTCTACTTTCGTTGACACTCTGCCGACCAGGCTTCCCGGCGCTCCACCCTCGACGTTATCGAACTCCACGCGACAACATTGTCGAGGCGCGCCGGCTCGGCCTCACGACGGAGTGATGGCGATGCGTCGAAGGGGCGGCACCGTGGGCGGGGGCTGACGGCGCGGGGGCAGCGCTGCGAGTAACTCGCTCGTCGCGAGAGCAATCCGGCCCACCGCCTCCTCAAAGGCTACTTCGGTGTCCTTGGAGGTCTTGGTGACGCCACTCACCTTGCGGACGTACTGGCGGGCCGCGGCGACGACCTCTTCGGGCGTGGCGGCGGGGTCGAGGCCCCGCAGCGTGGTGATGTTTCGACACATCACCCGAGCGTAGAACGCCGTTGGCGCCCGACGCTGCTGGCTAGTGCTCGACCAGTACGACCAGGGTGTCGGGTCGCACGCCGTCGGCGGCCATCGCTTCGGCGGCGGCCTGTGATCCAATGGCGCGCTGAAAGGTGTCGAGGTCCGGCGCTTCAACGAGGAGACCCACTCGATGGTCCGGCACTTGCTCCACGAAGGTCCGAGCGGTGATGCCCATCGGGCCAAAGACGTCCGCTCGATTGGTCGACGCCAACCAGTGGTCCACGTCGTCGACTTGATGGAATATGAGCACAGTGATCATCGGACCTCCCGTCTCCGCTCCGCGTATCGGAGGGGAGTTTTCGCCTACGGCGCGACCATATCGTCCTCGCCGACGACGAGCACTGGCGTTTCGGCCATTCGGGGGTGACGAAACGTCACCACCTCCGCGCTACCACGCTCCGACCAGGGAGGACACGAAATCTCGTGGTTATTTCCGCCAGGTCCTGCGGTAGCGCTCTGGCGACCACTCGAAATGGTTACGATTATCTTGCTTTGATATAGTGCCTGGTCAGAGGCGGTACAGGCGCTCGACGGCATGACGTAATCGTCGCGGGGCCATCCCTAGGCTGGTTCCTGGCAGCAGTGCCTGCCGTGTCGCCCCACAGAGCCGTGGAATCGGTGACCGACCAAACTACACCCCCTTGAGGACCGAACATCCAACAAGGTTTCGTGCGTTGCGCCGTGATTCGCTCACCGTCGCACCTCGTTGCGGGCGTAGGCAAGGAGAGTCTCGTGCGATCAGCGCTGCGTGCCGGGTTAGTACTCGTTGGCGTCCTCACTACCTTTTCGACGCTCCCCGCGGGCGCCGCCGTCGGCTCCAAACCGGCCGCCGTCTTGCGACACGCGCAACTGCTCAACACCGACGCCTCGCGGGCCCTCGACGCGGAGGCTCTGGTGCACGGCGTCTCCGTACCGCACCTGCTCGCCCAGTGGCAGCGGGTCGCCGTCTGTGAAGTCGATGGCGATTGGTCGATGACCGGCCCGGAGTACTCCGGGATTGGGTTCTCCAACGCAACCTGGCACCAATTCGGTGGTACTCGCTACGCCCCACTGGCGGGAGAGGCGACTCGCGAGCAGCAGATTTTGATCGGCATGCGCGTCACCCACGGGTGGGTGCCGGATCAAGCGGGGTGTTCACCCACGGGCTGGTAGGGATCGTCAGAACGACCAGCGCCCGGTGAATCATTGAAATTCTGACCCCACGCCGTACACTTGAGGTCGTGCGAGCCATCACCCTCGCACCCGAAGGGGCATCGTGATCGCCATTTGGCACTGGTTCTTGCAGGTCACCGGTACCGCCAACGAATCTGGAAAGTGGTACGCGTTCTGGAGCGGTTTCGGGGCCGACTTCACCGAAGGCGCCATTTTCGTCAGCATTCTCGGGATCTATCACCGCCACAAGTGCCAAGCATGCTGGCGACCCGCGCTCAAGTCAGGCCTCGGCCGCGTGCAGGGCACGCACTACGAGACCTGCCACAAGCACACCACCAAAGAAGACCACGACGCCCTGAAGGAAAAACACAAGCGGCTCAACCCCGCAATGCACGAACACCTGAGTGAAGGAGCTGAATGATCGCCGCCACGTTCTTCGATCGCTGGGTGTGGCCCGCGGGTGGGTCGGGAGGTATACCCGGCGACGTGGTGGCGACCTTGATCTGGGTCATTCTGGCGGCCATCGCCACCACCATCTTCTACCCGCCCCTGCGACGAGCGATCGAGACGTTCATCAAGCGACACATCACGGCCGGCACCGCGGAGCTCCACGCCAAACTCGACCACATCATCGAACATCACCCGGACATCCCGCCGTACGTGAAAAAAGACGAGAAAAAGACGACGTAACCATCGCTGAGCGCGGCGCCGCGGTGTTTTAGGACTGCGGCGTCACGGAGACGGATTCGGATTCGTCGAGCAGTTCCACCCACGTCTGTCCGGGCGTGAGGCCAATGGCCTTGCCCGCCGAGTTGAGGTACACCGTCCGGTGACGGAGGTTCTTGCGCTGCCAGGTCCCACGCTCTAAGCGGCCATCGGTGAAGATCTCGACCTCCCCCGAACCGATGAGTTGGGCGTAGGAGTCAATAACGCCGACTCCCCCCACGTAGTTGACGTACATCACGATTACGTTCTTCGGCGAAAGTCGCACGCCCGTGGCGGTGACGTCGGGTGCACCGAAAATCGAGCGGTCCCAGGACCGCGTCGTCGAGTTCCACGCGTAGGTGGCGGCGTAGCCACTCTCGAAGCCGACCACGAAGGACTTCACCCGCGGCCCCTTCGCCTCCTGGCCGGCGCCGCGATAGGAGAAGAGTGGCGGGGGCGGCCGGGGCAGCCCGTCTTTCTTCATGAGGAGTGCCGCGTTGGCGAAGAGGTTGTGGGGTGGTTCTCGAGTGGAACTTCGAAACATCGTGTCCCCGGCATTTGACTGGTCGTAGAGCTTGACCGGCGCGGTCTCAATACTGCGCACCGCGTACTCGGCGCCGCCCGAGAACGCGAAGATGCCGCCGATGGGAAAGACGATCTCGCGGTCGGTGCGTCGAACCGAGCGGACCGGGCCCACCACCGTTGGCGTGCGGGAGTTGAAGATCGCCGCCAGCCGAGTGATGCCACCCTCGACGATCTCTTCGTAGACGACGTCCGCGTCTTCAATCCCGTACTGGGGCATCGCCTCGGGCGTGTTGTCGATTTTGATGGTGAGTGCGGAGCGATCCTTCGTCATGTGCCGGGGGTCGGGCAAGCCGGTGAGCGGCGCGGTGGGGACGCTCTTCGTGGGCACCGTGGTCGTGGTCGAGGTAGTACTCGATGTACTCGACACCGTGGTGGTGGTCGAGGTGGTCGTCGAATCGGCAACGGCCACGCCGGATGCACCAAGGCTCGCGCCGAAGCCAAGGCAGAGGATCAGAGCCAGCGAGCGACGCATGGAACGAACCTACTGGCGACGCGACCACGGTCCACGGCAACGGCGCGTCAACGCTGGATAGTCTAAGAACGACCGACGAAACGAAGGTGGTAGAGAGTGAGTGACGAGGAATCGACCAACGAGGGCACGCCCTCAATGAACGACTGGAACGCGCAGGTCATCGAGGAGTTTCGTGCCAACAACGGCGTGCTCGGCGGTCCCTTCGCCGGCGCCACCGTATTGCTGTTGCACACCAACGGGGCGAAGAGTGGTCTGCCGAGGATCAACCCGGTTATGTACCTGCCGAAGGAGTCGGCGATGTACGTGTTCGCGTCCAAGGGCGGGGCACCCAGTAACCCCGACTGGTACTACAACCTGCGCGCCAATCCCCACGTCATCGTCGAGGTCGGCGGCGAGACCTTTGAAGCGGTCGCCACGCCGGTCGAAGGTGAAGCGCGTGACCGGATCTACGCGGAACAAGCGGAACTCCGTCCGCAGTTCGCGGAGTACGAATCGAATACGACGCGGGTGATTCCCGTCGTGGAACTCGTTCGCGTCTAACCGCCCTTCGGCGAAGGGTTCTCGAGCGACTCAGACGGGCAGCGGTGGCAGTTCGTGAGCGATCTCCCAGACGTGACCGCTTGGATCGAGGAAACTCGCAGTTCTGATCCCCCAGGGTCGGTCCATCGGACCATTGAGCAGTGACACGCCAAGGGACCTCAGGCGTTCGCATTCGGCGTCGACGTCATCAACGTTGAGCGTCAACAGCACCCGGGCGCCATCGTCGTGCGTCCCGACGGGGTGTGGGTCGAAGAGCGCGTCGGCCGCCGTGACCTCGAGCAGGTTGATCATCGTGTCCGCGAACTGAAACACCGCGGACACGTCATCTTCGTAGACGAGGGGTACCCCAAAGACGTCGCGATAGAACGAACGTGACGCCGCCACGTCGTCGGTCAGCAACGTAATCGCGCCAATCTCTCGAGAAGACGTCATGCGCTTCCTCCCACCTCGCTGCTATCCCTCCGGGCCAGTGACTTGCTCCGACGCCACGTGAGTCCCGTCTCGACGAGTTATTACTCCTTGCTACTCCGTCGTGTCGATAATGGCCACGGAACACGGTGCGCCGTGGGCGACGGTGTTCGGCACACTGCCGAGTGCTCGTCGGACGCCTCGCATACCCCGATTTCCCACGACGATGAGATCGGCGTTCACTTTCTCGGCGGTCTTGATGATCGCTTCCGCGGGATCGCCCTCGACGGCGTGCATGGTGGGTTCGATACCGTGCTTCTTTGCGATGAACGACAGCGTCTGCAAGAGGGCGTCGGTCTCGCCGTCGGGGCCGTAGTAGCGAAAGGCGTCGGGCACGTGTTTGTCGCGTTTCGAGTTCGGCTCGACGGCGGAGACGATGTGCAACTGTCCACCGGACATGGTGACCAGTTCCGCGGCCGCCTCGATGGCCCGGCGGGCGGTGTCGGATCCGTCGGCGCCGACGACCACGATGTCAAACATGAACATCCCTCCTCGAACCCGATAACGCGACGCCACCTCACCTTGTGGACCGCCGCGCGCCTGGTCTCTCGACGATACTAGGACGGCTTCGCGACGGTTGCCCTGTCCGCGTCAGCATCACTTCGCTTCGACGTCGCCGGTCCACAAAGCACCAACGCTGGTCTCTTCATTCGAAGGGGTTCGCCAGATCCTCTTCGTCGGCGGACACCGCGCGCACCTCGAAATCGCCATCGGGTGACAGCACACGAAGCGCCACGTCGAGAATGCGTCGCAACCCCTCAGTCAGCACCGCTCTATCGGGCGCGGGTCGCCACTCCGTCGATGCGAGCAGGTGATCGGAGACGGTGAAGATTCCCGCGACTTCCACGTGTCGAACTGCGGCGATGGTGAAGAGCGCCGCGGCTTCCATCTCCACTGTGATGACACCCTCGTCTCGGTACGTCGTCGCCTCCTCAACCGTCTCGCGGTAGATCGCGTCAACCGTCCACGTAAACCCCTCAAAGAACGGCGAACCCGACCTGGCCAGCGTTGCGCGCACCTGGTCGGTCAACGACTCACTCGGGTAGGCGAAACGCGCCGGAGGGACGTAGTGATGCGACACACCTTCGTCTCGAATGGCCCCGGTGCACAGCACCACATCACCGAAGTCGACGTCATTGGGCAGCGCCCCCGCAAAACCGAGCGTGATGAAACGCTGCACGCCCAACGTCGCCAGCTCTTCGATCACGATGGCCGCTCCCGGGGCACCGAAACCGAATCCCTCGACGACTCCGACCACGCCAACCTCTGAACCCTCCCGCAGCCACACCGAGTGCCACGGGGCCGAATATCCGCTGACCAACGTGAAACCACGCTCGCGCAACAGGGGTCGAAGTCGAGGGCTGTAGCCGAGGATGACGGAGTCCGGTATGGGTCGTTCGGCGTCGTCACGGAGTCGCGCGACGATGACTTCGGGTCGAATGAGCGCTGTCCCGCCGTACTTCGCCGGATGATTGGGGAACGATTGGCCCACTGATTCCACCTGTCCAGTATCACCGCCGGACCACGGATCCACCGCAGGCGGGCGACGGCGCCCACTGCCGTGGCACGGTCGCCACCACGCCGTAGGATTCTGAACGTGCGTCGGGTCTTCGGTCAGTTGGGATTGCTCGCGGCAACGCTCACCGTTCTCGCCTCCGCTTCCTGGTCCGGCGCGGCGTCGCCGAAGGTCACGAGGGCCCTCGAATTCGACGACCCGTCAGGTCTTGCCGTCGCGGGCGGCCACCTTTGGGTCACCAACCAAGCCGGCAACTCCGTCACGGAAATCAACCCCTCGACCGGTGCGTTGTTGAAGATTTTCACGCGCGCCCTTGGTTACCGGTTCAATAGCCCGACAGCCATCACGCGCGCGGGCGGCGACCTCTTCGTGGCAAACGCCGCTGGTTCGGTGCTCGAGATGAGCGCGAGCACGGGTGCCTTCATTCGGCTCGTCGCCGGCGCGGGTTCCAACTTCGTCGACCCAGTCGCGATAGCGGCAAGTGGCAACGTGATTCTCGTACTTAACGCCGGTCGCTCGGGTGCAGCCGCGACGGGCTCGATTACCGAACTGAGCGCCCGTAGCGGCGCGGTGCTTCGTACGATCAAGGGTCCATCGTTCGCCTTGGACGATCCGGTCGCCATGAGCGTTTCGGGACGTGACGTGTTCGTTGCCGATAAGGACAACAACTCCATGACCGAAGTGGCAATCGCGAACGGACGGTTGGTTCGCGTCGTCATCGGACAGGGTCTTAACGCCCCCGACGGCATCGCGGTGGAGGACGGCAACGTCTGGGTTTCTGACAGCGCGACGAACTCCGCGACCGAACTCAACGCAACCACCGGTGCCGTCGTCGTCACCGAAACCGACAGTGACGGCGCGTACGGATTCGGTGCGCCACTGATGGCCATTGGCACCGGTGGTTACGTCTATAT